>OMJG01000979.1_pt1 | contig 18459 bp, 16 predicted proteins | sample 1646431 | NCBI WGS metagenome assembly OMJG01 (sample SAMN03771674, study PRJEB25209) | food metagenome | isolation source: Cotija cheese | place: Mexico:Jalisco,Michoacan | collected 2011-12-12
GCATACGAGATGATCTGGTGACTGGAGTTCAGACGTGTGCTCTTCCGATCTGGTCGTGTCCGCGCACGCCCCACCCTTCCAGCAGGGCGTTGGCCGCCTGCCAGCCGGTGGTCGCGGCCCGCTCCATCAGCGCCACCGGCAGGTCCGTGCGCAGGCAGTCCCCGGCCAGCATCAGCCGGGGATCCGGGGTGGCCACGGTGGGTCGCCGATCCCACGGCTCGGCCCCGATCAGCGGGCAGTCCCGTTCGATCAGCAGCTCCTCGTGCAGGATCCCGGCCGCGGCGGTCTCCGGCCAGACCCGGGCCAGCTCCGCGCGCAGCCGTGTGCGCAGCCGCTCGGGGTCGCTGCCTTCGGGCAGGGCGTAGGCGTGCAGCTCGACGACGCTGCCGCCGTGCTCGGCGCGCCACCGGGCCGCCCCGGCCTCGAAGCGCTCCAGCACGCTGACGTTGTCCAGCGGGCCGTACCCGGTGGTGCCCAGGAACGCCGGGCGCTCACGGTGCACCGGGCGGTCCAGCCACAGGCGCCAGACCGCGAACGGCGGGGCGGTGCGCAGCCGCCCGACCCGCGAACGCCAGTCCGCATCCTCCACGCCCTCGGCCGTCTCGACGAGCCGGCGGATGCCCTCCGGGCCGGCGGCGAGCACCGCGGCGTCGTACCCCTCAGGCGCCGCGTCGTCGAAGCGGGCCCGGATCGCGGGGCCGCGCAGGTCCAGGTCCTGCACCCGATCCGTCGCGAACCGCACGCCCAGGGCCTCCAGGTGCCCGCGCAGGGGCCGCCACAGGGCGGTGTCGAAGTCCTCGGCGGCGGTGTCGAACAGCAGGCCCTCGGCCGAGCCGAGGAAGTAGGTGTGGAACATCGCCACCAGCTCACCGGCGGAGAAGTCCCGGGGGTCGGCGAAGAAGCTGCGGGCGAAGACCTCCAGGGCCAGGTGCCGGGCCCGCGGCGGGAAGCCCAGCTCATCCAGGAACCGCTGGGCGCTGACCCCGTCCCAGCGGCGGAACGTGTCCGGGAAGTCCACGTCCAGCAGGGACAGGGCAGCGTCCAGGTCCACCCGCGGCAGGTCCGTGAGCCGGAAGCTGGGGCTGGTCAGGACGAATCCGATGAAGCTGAACGGCGGGGTGCGGGGGATGCGCCGGAAGGAGTCGGCGAGCCCGGTGGAGGAGACCAGCGGGTAGTCCGCGATCGGCACCAGCCCGGGAGCCTCCGGGGGCAGGCGCCGCAGCAGCGCTCGGAGGTTGTAGTACTGCCGGAAGAAGGCGTGGAAGCCCCGGCCCATCGTGGCCGGCCCCTGCGGGGTCGTGATGGGCCAGGAGCGCACCCGCCCGCCCAGCTGCGGGCGCTCCTCCACCAGGTGCACCTCGACGCCGCGCTCGGCCAGTCCGGTGGCCGCGGCCAGTCCGGCGATGCCGCCGCCGATGACCAGCACCCGGCGGCGCCGATCCGGCCGCTCGGCTCCCTGCGGCCCGGGGATCAGCTCAACGCGGCGGTCCCGGATGCCCGGGGCGGGGCGATGGTGCGTCATCGGATCTCCCGATCGTCGGGGGCGGGGCGTTCGGCCGCGGCGTCGTCGGCCCCGCCCCACCGGTTCCACAGGATGATGGCGAGGGTGACCATGGCCCAGCCGAAGCCGAAGTCCTCGATGGGGATGTCCCAGGGGAAGCGGATCCCGGAGAACTCCCGCGGGTTGTAGATCACCAGGGGCGTCGAGAGCTTGGTCAGCCAGCCGTCGACCAGCACCTGGAAGCCCAGGATGATGGCCAGGGAGATCCAGTAGCGCGGTTGCCGGAAGACCCCGGTGCGCAGCCACAGGATCTCCGCGAGCAGGACCGCGGCCATGCCCAGCAGGGTCCACAGCGTGTACTCAGGCATGCGGCCCCTCCCCTGCTTCCGGGACCTGCCGATCCCGGCGATCCCGCGCGGGTGCTGCCGACCCGCGGCGCAGGCGGCGCAGCCAGCCCAGGCAGGTGTCCACGGCACCGTAGGTCAGCAGGGCGCACAGGGGGATCGCCACGAAGAACAGGATCTCCTCCAGGGGCAGCCCGCCCGGGATCGCGATCCCCGAGAAGTACTGGGAGTCGTAGGTCCAGTGGCCGCGGTGGTAGGCGAGGACATCCCAGGCGCCGAAGAGGATCAGCACGACGCCGATCACCCGCAGCGTCAGCAGCGGGCGGCGGTAGACCCGGGCGCGGAAGACGAACTCCAGCGGCAGGGTCAGCAGCAGGCAGGAGGCGAGCAGGAGCAGGTACTGGCCGTGCTGCATCGGGACCTCCTCGCCGCGAGCGGAAGGGCGGTGCCGTCCCCGTCGGACGAGGCATCGCGCCTGGTGATGAGCCTACCACCACCCCCTCCGCCCCGGCGTCGCGCCCTCGGGCCCGGATCGCGGATCCCGGGCCCCGGAGGCTCCGGTACAGTGATCCACGTCGCATCTGATCCCGAAGGGACACCCGTGAACCTGTACCTGCGTCTGCTGCTGATGACCCTGCGGACCCGCGCCGGCCGCGGAGACCGCCCGCTGAGCATCTGGGACACCGCCGCCACCGCCTTCCGGGTGGCCCCCACCGACCTGGACGTGCTCGGGCACATGAACAACGGCCGGTACCTGACCATCATGGATCTGGCGCGGCTGGACCTGATGACCCGCTCGGGGTTCTGGGCCCGGCTGCGGCGTCGGGGCTGGTACCCGGTCGTGGCCGGGCAGACCATCAGCTACCGCCGCTCCCTGACCCTGGGGCAGAGGTTCACGGTGCACACGCGAGTGCTGGGCCTGGATGAGCGGTGGATCTACCTGGAGCAGACCTTCGCCGTCGGCGCCGACCTGTACGCGCAGGCCGCGGTGCGCGCCCGCTTCCTGCGCCGCGGCGGGGGCTCGGTCAGCCACGACGAGGTCCTCGAGCTCACCGGCCCCCTGCCCGCCGGACGCGAGGTGCCGGGCTGGCTGCTCGAGTGGTCCGCAGGCTCCAAGCCGGCCCGCACCTGGGAGCAGCCCGGACGACCCGGCGAGGAGCCGGCGGACAGGGCCTAGAGTGAAGGCATGGCACTGAAGCGCTCCCGCACCCACAAGATCATCGCCGGCGTGTGCGGCGGCATCGCCGAGTCCCTGGACTGGTCCCCCGCCCGCGTGCGCCTGCTGTTCATCCTCTCCCTGCTGATCCCCGGTCCGCAGGCAATCTTCTACCTCGTGGCCTGGCTGATCATCCCCAAGGCAGACTGACACCCCCACGACGACGCCGCCCGGTCCTCGCATGGTCGAGGGCCGGGCGGCGGCATCGTGGGCGGGGTGAGCTACTCGTAGCTGACCTGCTCGATGTAGGCGTCCGGGTCGAAGGGCACGTACTCGTGGGTGGGCGCGACCCGCTGCTTCTCGTCCAGGCGCCGCCCGATCAGCCGGTCCACGACCATCGCGATCGCCCCGTCCCCCGTCACGTTCGTGGCGGTGCCGAAGGAGTCCAGCGCGATGTAGGTCGCGATCATCAGAGCGATCTGCTGCTCGTCGAAGCCCAGCATGGACTGCAGGATGCCGACGGCGGCCATGATCGCCCCGCCCGGCACCCCGGGGGCGGCGACCATCACGATGCCGAGCATGAACACGAAGCCGATCCACTGCCCCGTGGAGACCCCGACCCCCTGGGTGAACGCGATCGCGATCGCGAAGGCGGTGATCTTGGAGGCGGAGCCGGCCAGGTGGATCGTCGCGCACAGGGGCACCACGAAGTTCGCGACCGGGTGGCGCACCCCGTTCCTCAGGGTCTGGCGCAGGGTGACGGGGATCGTTGCCGCGGAGGAGGAGGTGCCCAGGGCCGTCAGGTAGGCGTCCTTCATGGTCCACACGGCCTTGACCGGGTTGCGCCGGCTCACGGCCCCGGCGATCCCGTACTGGGTCCCGAGGATCACGACCTCCAGCACCAGCACCACCACGACGACGACCAGCAGCGTGGAGATGACCTTCCCGACCTCCCCGGACTGGGTGAGGTTCAGGAAGATCCCGAAGATGTGCAGCGGCAGCAGCGGGATGATGATCCGGCTGATCAGGGCGGTGATGATCTCCCGGAACTCCAGGAAGCCCCGGCGCAGCACCCCGCGCGGGACGATGGACAGCCCGATGCCCAGCACGAAGGCGAGGATCAGCGCGGTCATCACCTCCAGGGGCGCGGGGATCTCGATCGTGAAGTACCCGGAGGTCGAGGCGAGGTCGTCCTCGGTGGCGTGCACGTCGGAGAAGGTGCCCCGGTGCAGGATGCCCGGGAAGATCCACAGGGCCACGGCCAGGGTCAGCATGCCCGCGAAGATCGTGGAGGCGTAGGCCAGGCCCGCGGTCAGCCCCAGCCAGCGTCCGGCGCCGCGCCCCAGGTCCCCGATGGCCGGGACCACCAGGCCGACGATGATCAGCGGGATCGCGAAGTTCAGCAGCTGGGAGAAGATGTCGTTGAAGGTGAAGAACACCCGCGAGAGCCCCTCGGGGAAGAAGGTCCCGCAGACCAGGCCCAGGACGATCGCCAGCAGCACCCAGGGCAGGATCCCCCACCGGGTCAGGACCGATCCGGGGCGGGCCGGGGCCTCCCCGGAGCCGACCCGATCCGCGTGGGCCATGTCCCCGGCGTGGTCGGGCAGGTCGGCGGGGCTGTTGCGCTCCGGCTGATGCGGCGGGTTCCGGTGCGGCGGGGTCTGCGCCCGGTCGTTCTGCGCTGGCTGGTTCTGGGGTGACTGGTTCGGCGGTGTTGGCGGGTTCTGGCTCACGGGGGATCCTGAGTCTCTCGACGGTGCGGTGTCCCCAGGATCTTGCCACACCGGCGCCCGCCCGAGCCCGAGCCGTCCGCCAGGTGACGCGCCGAGTCCCGGCGAGCCGCCGCGTCGGGCGGAGATGGGCCTGTCCTTTCGCTTCCCGGACCGGATCGTGCGACGTGCGCCGGATGATCCGGTCCGGGATGCACGATCCGGCCCACGGCGGGCGGGGCGTCGTCGGCGTCCGGCGGGGCGGCGTCGGGCACAATGGGAGCATGACTGCGCAGATCTCCTACCTGACCGACATGGACGGCGTCCTCATCAAGGAGGGGGAGATGATCCCCGGGGCGGACCGCTTCCTGCGGACCCTGCAGGACAACGACGTCAACTACATGGTCCTGACGAACAACTCGATCCACACCCCGCGGGACCTCTCCGCACGCCTGCGCGCCACGGGCCTGGACATCCCGGAGGAGCGGATCTGGACCTCCGCCCTGGCCACCGCGCACTTCCTGCGCACCCAGCGGGAGGTGGGCACCGCGTACGTCGTCGGGGAGTCGGGGCTGACCACGAGCCTGCACGAGTCCGGGTGGATCCTCGGGGAGAACGAACCCGACTTCGTGGTCCTGGGCGAGACCCGCACGTACTCCTTCGAGGCGATCACCCGGGCGATCAACCTGATCCGGGGCGGGGCGCGGTTCATCGGCACCAACCCGGACATCACCGGCCCGGCCCCGGAGGGGGTGCTGCCGGCGACGGGGGCCGTTGCGGCGCTGATCACCGCGGCCACGGGGAAGAAGCCGTACTACGTGGGCAAGCCGAACCCGGTGATGATGCGCTCGGCCCTGAACACCATCGGCGCACACTCGGAGTCCACGGTGATGATCGGGGACCGGATGGACACGGATGTGAAGTCCGGGCTGGAGGCGGGCATGCGGACCCTGCTGGTGCGCTCCGGGATCTCCGACGACGAGGAGATCGACCGCTACCCCTACCGCCCCACTCGCATCATCGGCTCGGTCGCGGACCTGGTGGACTGCTGGGAGGACCCCTTCTCCGACTGACCCCGCCCGTCAGCCCCCGCGCCCTCCCTGGACCGGATCGTCCAGCGTGGACCGGATCATCCGGCTCACGTCGCTCGATCCGGTCCGGGACCTGCACGAGCCGCCGCAGACCGTCGGCGGCAGCGCCGGGCGTCATCCACAGGATCCTTCCGGACTCCGCCCGGACCTCATGGATCCACAACTCGGCCGTCTCGGGGTCCCTGCTCGCCGGGCTCACGTCGTCGACGCGTCACAGTGGGGCCATGGACCACCGCATGCCGCCCCCGATCACCGCGAACCATCAGCCCTCCGGAACTCCGGGGCGATGGACAGCAGCTCCTCCGGCCTCCGGAACCCCGGAGCTTCCCCCTGCGGTGACGCCATCCGACATCCTCCTGGCCCGCGACCTCCTGGGCCTGGGCATGAGCAGGCGCGCCTTCTACGAGGCGCTGCGCACCGGACGGCTCATCCGACTCAGACCGGGTGCGGGCATCGATGCCGATCTGTGGCAGCGGCTGTCCCCGAGGGAGCGGCGCATCACCGACCACCTGGCCTTCGCGCTGACCCGACCGGCCGCACTCTCCCGTCCGCCGGTCTTCTCCCATGATTCGGCCCTCCTGCTGCACGGGCTCTCCCTCGTGGCTCTGCCCTCGCGCCTGCACGTGGCGGGAAGCCCGCGCCCGCACCACCACGCCGCCGATGTGACGACCCACGAGGATCCGTACGCGCAGGCCCGCGTGCACCTGGATCGATACGGTGTGGACACCGTCGCCCCGCCGGTGGCCCTCGTGCAGTCCCTGCTGATCCTGCCGTTCGCCGACGGACTGGTGCTGGCCGACCAGGCGCTGGACCGGGGACTGTCCCGTGAGCACGGATGCGAGCTGCTGGCCCGGGGCGGATCCCGTCACCGCGCCCGGGCGCAGGCGGTGCTCGACGCCGCAGATGCGGCCTCCGAGTCCGTGCTGGAATCCCAGGCGAGGGCCGAGCTGATCCGGCACGGCGTGCCCCGCCCGGTGCTCCAGCTGCCGGTGCGCACCGAGCGAGGATGGCGGAGGCTGGATATGGCCTGGGAGGACGAGCTGGTGGCTCTCGAGGTGGATGGGCGGACCAAGTACTTCGACTACGAGCCCACCGACGTGGCGATCTACCAGGAGCGCAAGCGCGAAGTGGAGCTCATGGAACGGGGGTGGCTCATCCTGCGCACGGATGCGGCCCGGGTGCTGCACCAGCCGGGTGCGACGGCCAGGCTGGTCGCGCGGAGCCTCGCGCAGCGACGAGGCCTGCGGCGTCGGGACTGAATCGTGCAGTCCGGACCGGATCATCCGGCTCATGTCGCACGATCCGGTCCACCGGGAGGTACCGGGTGGCGTCCGGCGGCTAGGTCAGCACCCGCAGGACCGCCTCGCCGTAGCGCTCCAGCTTCTTCGCGCCGACCCCGCTGACCTCGGCCAGCGCGGCGCTCGAGCCGGGCCGGGCGCGAGCCAGCTCGATCAGGGTCGCGTCCGGGAAGACGACGTAGGCGGGCACCCCCTGCTCCCGGGCCTGCTCGGTGCGCCAGGCCCGCAGCCGCTCGAAGACCTCCCGGTCCTCCTCCCCCAGCTGCGCGGCCACCGTCGAGCGGGACCCCGCGGCACCGGTCCGGCCCCGGGCGACCTTCGCGGTGCGCTCCGGAGTGACCCGCAGGGTCACGGTCTGCTCCCCGCGCAGGATGGGCCCGGCCGGGCCTGCCAGCTCCAGCGTCCCGTACTCCCCGGTCGCGGCGAGGACCCCGCGGGCCAGCAGCTGCCGGATGACCGCCCGCCAGGCCGTCTCGGACAGGTCCGCCCCGATCCCCCAGACGCTGAGCTGATCGTGGCGGGAGCGGGTGGAGCGCTCGTTGGGGGTGCCCCGCAGCACCGCGATGACCTGCTGGGCGCCGAAGCGCTGGCCCCGCTCCCGGTCCAGGCGCACGACGGCGGAGAGCAGCTTCTGCACGGGCACCGTCGCGTCCCAGCTGGCCGGCGGGTTCAGGCAGGTGTCGCAGTTGCCGCACGGGGCGGTCTCCTGCCCGAAGTAGCGCAGGATCTGCACCCGGCGGCAGTCGGTGGTCTCGCACAGGGCGAGCATCGCGTCCAGGTGGGCCCGCTGCACCCGCCGGTGCTCCTCGCTGCCCTCGGATTCGTCGATCATCCGCCGCAGCTGCACCACGTCCTGCAGCCCGTAGGCCAGCCAGGCGGTGGCGGGCAGCCCGTCGCGTCCGGCGCGCCCGGTCTCCTGGTAGTAGCCCTCCACGGACTTGGGCAGGTCCAGGTGGGCGACGAAGCGCACGTCGGGTTTGTCGATGCCCATCCCGAAGGCGATGGTCGCGACCATGACCACCCCGTCCTCGCGCAGGAACCGACGCTGGCCCTCGGCCCGCTGCGCCTCGGACATCCCGGCGTGGTAGGCCATCGCATCCACCCCCTGGTCCCGCAGCCAGGCGGCGGTCTGTTCGACGCGGCGTCGGGACAGGCAGTAGACGATGCCGGCCTCGCCGTCGTGCTCGGTGCGGATCAGGCGCAGCAGCTGCTGGCGGGCGGAGTTCTTCTCGGTGATGCGGTACTGGATGTTGGGCCGGTCGAAGCTGGCGACGAAGTGCTCGGCCCCCTGCAGCGCCAGGCGCTCGGTCAGCTCCCGGTGGGTCGCGGCGGTGGCGGTGGCGGTCAGGGCGATGCGCGGGACCCCGGGGAAGCGCTCGGCCAGCACGGACAGCCCGAGGTAGTCCTTCCGGAAGTCGTGGCCCCACTGGGAGACGCAGTGCGCCTCGTCGATCGCGAACAGGGCCAGACGCGCCCGGCCCAGCAGGTCCAGGGTGCGCTCCTGCACGAGCCGCTCCGGGGCGAGGTAGACCAGGTCGTAGTCCCCGGCCAGCAGTCCGCGCTCCACGGCTCGGGCCTGTTCGAGGTCCAGGGAGGAGTTCAGGTATGCGGCGCGGATGCCCACCGCCTCCAGGGCCTCCACCTGGTCCTGCATCAGCGCGATCAGCGGGGAGACGACGACGCCGGTGCCCTCCCGCAGGATCGCCGGGATCTGGTAGCACAGGGACTTCCCGCCGCCGGTGGGCATCAGCACGACGGCGTCGCCCCCGGCGGTGACCCGGTGGATGATCGCGGCCTGGTCCCCGCGGAAGGAGTCGTACCCGAAGACGGTGCGCAGGACCTCAAGGGCCGGGTCCGCGGGAGCCTCCGACGACGCCGGGGACTGCGAGGTCTCCGACGACTCCGGGGGCTCCGGCACGGCCCCGGTGGTGTCCTCGGGGACGGTGTCCGCACCGGTCCTCGGGTCCGGCTCGGCGGTGTCGGTGCTGGTTTCCTCGCTCACGCCTCCACCGTACCCGGGGCCGGACGGGGTGAGGGGCCCGGTCGCCCGGGCGCCTCGTCACTGGCCGGGCGCATCGTCGCTGGCCGGCCGCCCGGTCACAGCGGCGTCACAGGAGCACGGGGTTCCGGGCACAGGGTGGCTTCCTAACGTGGAGGCATCGGCAGGGGCCCGACCGGGGCCCGCCGGGGAAGGGATGATCGGCCATGACCACGCAGACCACCACCACGACCACCGCGGCCGGCGGCGACGCCGTCGCCCGCTACCGCTACCTGCTGTCCACGAGCAGCCCGGATCAGATCGAGCAGGCCCACGAGGAGGCCTTCGCCGCGATGAGCGCGCAGGAGCGCCAGCAGGTCCTCACGGCCCTGTCCGGCTCGGGCGAGACCCCCGCGGACGCCTCCTCCTCGTCCCTGGCCCGGGCGGCGACCCGGCTGGAGATGAGGAAGCCCGGCACGCTCAGCGGCGTGCTCGGCTCCGGCGGGCTGGGGGCCGGCGGCACGGTGCTGGCCTCGCTGGCCGCCGGCTTCGTGGGCTCGGCGGTGTGGGGCTCGCTGACCGGCGGGGACGGGGTCGGCGGTCGTCCCGGCCTGCTCTCCCGCCTGTTCGGCCGGCATCGGGGCTTCGGGGCCGGAGGCGGCACGGGCCCGTTCGACGGCGGCGTGTTCAGCGGCGGGCTGTTCGGCGGCGGGATGGGGGCCGGAAGGGGACGTGCGATGGGTGCCGGCTGGGGCGACGGGCCCTCAGGCGGCTCCCGCGGAGGCCTCGGGCGGGGCGGCCCGGAGGGCGGACCCGGCGGGATGGGCGGGGGCATGGGCGGTCCCGGCGGTGGTCCCGGCGGGAGGTTCTGAAGCCTGCCGCGGACGGATCAGACGCCCCCGGGCGACGGCGGCCTCGGGGACTCAGTCCGCGACGTAGTACATGCGCTTGTTGACGAACTCGTCCATCCCCAGGGGGCCGAGTTCGCGGCCGAAGCCGGAGCGCTTGACCCCGCCGAACGGGATCTCGGGGCCCTCCCCGGCGGGGGTGTTGACGTTGGCCATGCCCACCTGCAGCCCCTCGGCGAGCCGCTGCGCGCGGGCCGTATCCCGCGAGAACACGGCCCCGCCCAGCCCGTACTGGGTGTCGTTGGCCAGGCGCAGCGCCTCCTCGTCGGAGGAGACCCGGTAGACGACGGCGACGGGGCCGAACAGCTCCTCCCGGTAGGCGTCCATCTCCGAGGTGATGCCGGTGAGCACGGCGGGGGCGTAGTAGGCGGAGGCCTCATCGCGCAGTCCCCCGCCGGCGGCCAGCTCGGCGCCCTGCTCCACGGCCCGGCGCACCTGCGCGTCGAGGTTCTCCGCGGCGGCGCGGGAGGACATCGGGGTGTAGGTCTTGGCGTCGACGTCGATGGTCTCCCCCGGGGTCATGCCCTCGGCGAGGCTGGTCAGCTCGCCCACGAACTCGTCGTAGATGTCGTCCATGACGATCAGCCGCTTGTTGGCGTTGCAGACCTGCCCGGTGTTGTAGATGCGGGTCTCCCATGCCGTGCGGGCGGCGGCCGCGACGTCGTCGGTGTCCAGGATGACGTACGGGTCCGAACCGCCCAGCTCCAGCACGGCCTTCTTCAGGTGCTTGCCCGCCAGCGCGCCGATGATCGACCCGGCCCGCTCGGAGCCGGTCAGGGAGACGCCCTGCACCCGGGGGTCGGCGATGATGTCGACGATCTGGTCGTGGGTCGCGAAGACGTTGGCGTAGACCCCGGCCGGGATGCCGGCGTCGTCCATGATCTGCTGCACGGCCAGGGCGGAGCGGGGGCAGATCTCCGCGTGCTTGAGGATGATGACGTTGCCGAGCATGAGGCTCGGCGCGGCGAAGCGGGCGATCTGGTAGTAGGGGAAGTTCCACGGCATGATGCCCAGCAGCGCACCGATGGGCCGCTTCTGCACGTAGGCCTTCCCGCCGGAGAAGGATTCGATCTCCTGGTCCGCACCGAGCGCGGGCCCCTTCTGCGCGAAGTAGTCGAAGATCTCGGAGGAGAACTCGGCCTCCTCCACGCCCTCCGCGTGGGGCTTGCCCATCTCCTCGGTGATGATCCGAGCCAGCTCCTCCTTGCGCTCCTCGAACAGCTGCGCGACCTTCCGCACGATCTGCCCGCGCTGCTCGATGGTCTTCGCCGACCACTCGCGGTAGCCCTCGGCGGCCCGGGCCAGGACCTGCTGGACCTCCTCGTCGGTGGCGTGCTCGACGGTCTCCACCACCTCCCCGGTCGCGGGGTTCTGCACGCGGTAGCCGTCGGCGGACATCTGCTGCTGGGCCATGAGCCCTCCTCGCATCGTGTTCTGGATCTCTCTTCCGTCAGGGTAGACGATGCCGGTGCGCCGCGGCGAGGGGAACCGGGTGCTGGCCGCGGACCTCAGGTCAGCGCTCGCAGCACGGCCCGGGACCGGGCGTACAGCGCGGCGATCGAGGCCGCGCCCTCCTGATCGGCCCACGCATCCAGGGCGGCGTGCAGGGTCGCGGTGCCGATCTGCGCCAGCAGCCGCCCCAGCAGATCCGCATCGGGGACACCGGCCTCGACCAGGCGGTGACGCAGATCCTCCATGATCTCGCGGTAACGACGGGTCGCGGCCTCCCGCAGCGCGGGGGTCCGGGCGATCAGCAGCTGGGCTTCCCGGCGCGTCCCGGCGTCGTCCTCATCCATCGCCTCGGCCAGTTCCGCGTAGATCCCCTCGATCTGCTCCAGGAGCCGGGCCGGCGCACGTCCATCGACGTCGACGGCGCGCACCCGGCGGGCGAGGTCCTCCAGGTCCAGGAGCACCGCGTCCTCCTTGGTGCGGAAGTGCCGGAAGTAGGTGCGTTCGGAGATCCCGGCGGCCCGCGCCAGATCCGCGACGGGGGTGGCCGCGAACCCGCGCTCGGCGAACAGCCGCACGGCCGCGGCCTGCACCTGGGCGCGCAGCTGGACCCGTCGTCGGGAGCGCAGATCGCTCGGGGTCTCGGTCACGGGGCTCCTCCTGTCTGTCGGCGCGGCGAGGATACCAGGAATGCCGCTTCGGTGTCACCGTCCGACATGTTGACAGTGACTGTCACCCGTCGCAGACTGACTCCGGATCCCACTCCCCCGCGGATCCGCGACACACACCCCGATCAGGAGATCCCATGCGAGCCCTCACCCTGGCGCACACCGGCGAGCCGGAGCAGATGAGCATCACCGAGATTCCGACCCCCGAGCCCGGCCCCGGGCAGCTGCGCCTGTCCGTCACCGCCTGCGGGCTGAATCCGACGGACTACCAGCGCGCCCGCCACGGGGTTCCTGACTGGCAGTGGCCGGCCGTGCTCGGGCTGGACCCGGCCGGCGTCGTGGACGCCGTGGGCGAGGGGGTGGAGGGCTTCGCCGTCGGCGATCGCGTGGTCGCGGTCGGCGACATCCGGGAGAGGGGCGGCTTCGCCGAGCACACCGTGGTGGACGTCGACGCCGCAGCGCGCATCCCCGATGAGGTCTCCGACGTGGCCGCGGCGGCGATCCCCTCCGGCGGCCTGACCGCCTGGGACGCGGTGGTGGAGAAGCTGCGGGTGGGCCCGGAGGACCTGGTGGTGATCACCGGCGCCTTCGGCGGCGTGGGCGGCATCGGCGTGCAGCTGGCCCACGCCGCCGGTGCCGAGGTCATCGCCGTGGCCTCCGAGCGTCATCGCGAGCGCTGCCTGGATCTCGGGGCGGATCGCGTCGTGGATTACCGGGGCCAGGACGTCCCCGCCGCGGTGCGCGAGATCGCCGGAGCGGACGGGGTGGATGCGGTGCTGGATGTGGTGGGCGAGCAGTCCGCGACCGCCCTGCTGGGCACGCTGGGCTTCGGCGGCAGGATCGCGACGACGGCGGGCCGACCGGATCTGACCGCGATCGATCCCTTCACTCTGGGCCCCTCGGTGCATGAGATCACCCTGGGCTTCGCCTACCTGTACGGCGCCCGGGCGGATATCCGGAGGATGGGCCGGATGCTGACCCGGCTGCTTGCCCGGGTCGCCGATGGCACGCTGGACCCGATGGTGGGGCGCACCGTCGGGCTGGCCGAGGTCCCCGAGACCCTGGGCGCGCTGTCCCGCGGGGAGCTGACCGGCAAGGCGGTCTACGCCGCCGGGTGAGTCGGCGGACAGGTCCGTCGGGTGAGACTGGCAGGGGTGGCCGGTGGGGCGCCCTGCCGAGGTGCGCCGTTCGTTCTGAGATGCGTCGTTCGTGTTCAGATGCGTCCCGCCGTGCGGCATCTCAGCACGAACCCCGTACGTCAGCACGGAACTCGCCCCTCAGCACGAAACTCGCCCCTGAAGCGTCCGCCCGGGTCCGCCCCGCCGGGCTGGGGACGCGAAAAAGCCGGGGCCGATCCAGCGTTTTCCGCTGATCGGCCCCGGCTGTCCGTCGGGTTGACAGGATTTGAACCTGCGACCCCTTGACCCCCAGTCAAGTGCGCTACCAAGCTGCGCCACAACCCGAATTCTTACGGCCCGGGGAAGCCCCGAGCACCTGGTCCATAGTACACGCCGCGTCCGCCCAGCGCACATCGACGCCGGGGCCCTTCCTCCCCGGCACCGGGTCGACGACGCGACGCGGATCCGGCACCGATCCCCTCGCCGAGACGGCGCTGCGGTGCACACTCCCCACCGACCCGGCGCATCCGTTCCCAAAAACCCAGCTTTCGGGAACGGATGCGCCGCCTCGCGGGAGGGAAGGTACGGATGCGCCGCCTCGCGGGAGGGGCGGGAACGAGAGCGCCGGCTCGCGCCCGGCCTACCGCTTCCCGCGTCCGCCGGCGGCCCCGCGCCCGGATCCCGCGGCGCCTCGGCCGCGGCGTTCGCGCACGCGCATCGAGATCTCGATCGGGGTGCCCTCGAAGTCGAAGGTCTCGCGCAGCCGCCGGGTGATGAAGCGGCGGTAGCCGGGATCCAGGAACCCGGTGGTGAACAGCACGAACTTCGGGGGGCGGGAGGAGACCTGCGTGCCGAACAGGATCCGCGGCTGCTTGCCCCCGCGCACCGGGTGCGGGTGGGCCGCGGCCAGCTCCCCGAGGAAGGCGTTGAGCCGTCCGGTGGGGATCCGGGAGTCCCAGGCCTCCAGGGACCGCAGCATCGCCGGGACCAGCTTGTCCTTGTGCCAGCCGGTCTTCGCGGAGATGTTGACCCGCGGCGCCCAGGCCACGTGGGCCAGGTCCCGGTCGATCTCCCGCTCCAGGTCGTAGCGGCGCTCCTCGTCCAGGGTGTCCCACTTGTTGAAGGCCAGGACCATGGCCCGCCCGGAGTCGATGGTCAGCTGCAGGATGCGCACGTCCTGCTCGGACAGCGGCTCGGAGACGTCCAGCAGCACCACGGCCAGCTCGGAGCGCTCCAGGGCGGTCTGGGTGCGCAGGGAGGCGTAGAACTCCGCGCCCTTGGCCATGTGCTGGCGGCGTCGGATGCCCGCGGTGTCCACGAAGCGGAAGGCGTGCCCGCCCAGCTCCACGAGCTCATCCACCGGGTCCCGGGTGGTCCCGGCCAGCTCGTTGACCACAGCCCGCTCCTCCCCCGCCAGCTTGTTCAGCAGGGAGGACTTGCCGACGTTGGGCCGGCCCACCAGGGCGACGCGGCGCGGCCCGGCGTAGGCCTCGGGTTCGGCGTACTGGGAGTGCTCCGGCATGACCTTCAGCAGCTCGTCCAGCAGGTCCGCGATCCCGCGCCCGTGCACCCCGGAGACCGGGTGCGGCTCGCCCATGCCCAGGCCCCACAGCGCGGCGGCCTCGGGCTCCTGGTGGGCGTCGTCGATCTTGTTGGCGGCCAGCAGCAGCGGCTTGTCCACCCGGCGCAGCATCTGCACGATCGCCTCGTCCATCGCGGTGATGCCCACCAGGGCGTCCACCACGAGGATCACGACGTCGGCGTGGGCCACGGCCAGCTCCGCCTGGGCCGCGACCTGAGCGTTGATGCCCTTGGCGTCGGACTCCCACCCGCCGGTGTCCACCAGGGTGAAGGCCTTGTCGTTCCACTCGGCCTGGTAGAACACCCGGTCGCGGGTCACACCGGGCTGGTCCATGACCACGGCCTCGCGCCGACCCAGGATGCGGTTGATGATCGTGGACTTGCCGACGTTGGGGCGCCCGACGACGGCGACCACCGGGTCCGGCTCATCGGATTCCTCCGGCCCGGTCTCGAAGCCCCACTCCACCAGGAGCCGGCGATCCTCCTCCTCCAGGTCGTAGTCGTCCAGCCCGGCGCGCAGGGCCTCGGCGCGTTGCTCGGCCTCGGCCTCGTCGAGGTTCTCCAGGTACTCGGCGAGGTCCTCGCCTTCGGTGGAGCCGAGGTACTTCTGCTCGTATTCGTCGCTGACGGGGCTCATGCTCCGCTCTCCTGCTCGTCGTCCTCGGTCCCGGTCTTCCCGGAGCCTTCCTGCTGCTTCTGCTCGTGGTTGCGGGCCGCGGTCTCGTCGATCACGCGGATCACCTCAGCGACGGTCTGCTCGAAGTCCAGCTCCGTGGAGTCCACGAGCTCCACGCCCTCGGCGGCCTCGGTGAAGTTGTTGACCCGCGAGTCCGCGGCGTCGCGCCGGGAGACGTCGGCTTCCAGCTGCTCGGAGGTGCGGTCCCCGCCCAGCTGCTCCCCTCGCCGGGCCTTGCGGACCTCCTCGGAGGCGGTCAGCAGGATCCGCACGGTCGCGTCCGGGGCGACGACGGTGGTGATGTCCCGCCCCTCGGCCACGATGCGCTTGCCGTTGGAGACGATCTCCAGGCGCTGCTGGGCGATCAGGGCCTTACGGGCCTCGGGGTTGCTGGCGACCGCGGAGACCGCGGCGGTGACCCGCTCGGAGCGGATGGCCTCGCGGATGTCCACGCCGTTGCACATGACGGTCTCCACGATCGGGTCGGTGCCCAGCTCAAGGGGCAGAGACTTCGCGGCCTCGGCCACGGCCTCGGCGTCCTGCGGGTCCGTACCGGTCTCCAGGACCCACCAGGTCAGGGCGCGGTACATGGCCCCGGTGTCCAGGTAGGCCAGCTTCAGCCGGGTGGCCACCTCGCGGGCCACCGAGGACTTCCCGGAGCCGGAGGGTCCGTCGATGGCGATGACGAGCTCCGACTTCCAGGCTTCGGCGTTGTCCGCGTCCCGGAACTGGGATGCGGCCGGCTCCGCCGGGGCGGAGGCCTTCACGAGGGCCTCCTGGCGGGCGCCGTCCGTGGTCTCTGCGGGCATGGTTCCTCCATCGTCGTCGATTGGTTCATCCGGGGGCGGTGCGCGGTGTGGGCGCGAGCGCTCAGCGGGCGATCCGCCACCCGCGGGTGGTCAGGTCCTGCACCAGCCGCTCGTGCACCGTCGGATTCACGGCTACCTCGACCATACCCACCGGCTGGCCGGGCGAGTGCTCCATCCGCACATCCTCGACGTTCACGCCGAGCTCCCCGATCTCGGTGAGCAGGCGGGCGATCTGCCCCGGGGTGTCGTCCACGAGCACGGTGAGCTCACTGAAGGCCTTCGGGGAGCCGCCGTGCTTGCCGGGGATGCGGGCGACCCCGGCGTTGCCTTCGCTCATCAGCTGGGCGATGTCCAGGCGGGCGCCGTCGGCGGTCGGATCCTCGAGGGTGGCGATCAGGCGGTCCAGGTCCTCCCGGACGCCGTACAGGGTGCGCACCACCGGGGCGGCGTTGGCCGCGAGGATCTGCACCCACATGCCCGGCGCGGAGGCCGCGATCCGGGTGGTGTCGCGCAGCCCCTGCCCGGCCAGGCCCAGCGCCTCCAGGGGCGTGTCGCGCAGCCGGGAGGCCAGCAGCGAGGACATCACCTGCGGCACGTGGGAGATCAGGGCGACGGTCTCGTCGTGCTCGACCGGATCCAGGAAGGTCACGATGCCGCCGAGGTCCTGGCCCAGCCCGCGGGCCAGGCGCACCGTCTCGGGGGCGACCTCCTCGTGCTCGCAGACCACCCAGGGGCGGGAGGTGAACAGCTCCGCGCGCGCGGCCACCGGACCGGAGCGCTCCCGACCGGCCATCGGGTGGGTGCCGATGTAGCGGCGGGCGTCCTCCCCGGAGGCGAGCACCTCGGCGAGGATGGGAGCCTTCACGGAGGCGATGTCCAGCACGACGGCGCGCGGGAAGTCCCGCAGCGCCTGCACCGCCGTGGCCCCGGCGACGTCGGGCGGGGTGGCCACGACCACCAGCTGCGGGTCGGCCTCGGCGCGCGCGCCCGCCTCCCCGCGGTCCCGGACCAGGCCGGCCCAGGAGGAGCCGGCCCCGAGGTCCGCGGCCACGGCCTCGGTGGTCGGGGAGATGTCCCGGACCCATACGGGCACGCCCTGCAGGCTCAGGCCGAGGCCGACGGAGGCCCCGAGCAGTCCGGCGCCGATGACCAGGACCGGACCGGAGACGGTGGCGCCGGCGCCGCTGCGCGGACGGGCGGGCATCGGCTACAGCTCCACGGCGGCCAGCAGCTGGCCGATCTCGACCTTGGACAGGTTGCGCACCGTGCCCTGCTTCTGGGATCCGATGCGCACCGGGCCCATCTCGGTGCGCACGAGCTTCTCCACCGGGTGCCCGACGGCGTCGAACAGGCGGCGCACGATGCGGTTGCGCCCGGAGTGGATGGTGACCTCCACGAGCAGGTGCCCGGGGGTGGAGTCCACGAGCCGGAACTCGTCGACCCTGGCCACCCCGTCCTCCAGGCGGATGCCCTTCTTCATCTCCGCGCCGACCCCGTGCTCCATGGGCCCGCGCACCTGCACCAGGTACTTCTTGGGCACCTCGTAGGAGGGGTGCATCAGCCGGTTGGCCAGCTCGCCGTCGTTGGTCAGCAGCAGCAGCCCCTCGGTGGCCACGTCCAGGCGGCCCACGTGGAAGATCCGCTCGCGCTTGTTGGGGTCCAGGTAGTCGGTGATGCAGGGCCGGCCCTCCGGGTCCTCCATGGTCGCCAGCACGCCCTCGGGCTTGTTGAAGGCGTAGTAGACCTTGGACTCGTCGGTCTGGATGGTGATCCCGTCCACCTGCACGGTGGCCTTGGCCGGGTCCACCCGCACGCCCAGCTCCGTGACGGGCTGGCCGTCGACGACGACGCGACCCTCCTCGATCATCTGCTCGCAGACCCGGCGGGAGGCGACCCCGGCCTGGGCCATGAGCTTCTGCAGGCGCACCCCGTTGGGATCGTGCACGTCCAGCCGGTCCACGGGGGCGGCCCGGGGACGGCGGGGCCGGTGCGGGCCGCGGTAGTGCTGCTCGGCCCGGCGCTCCCCGCGCTCCTGGGCGAAGATCTTGCCGGACTGGCCCTTGCGGGGCCGGAACTTCTTCGAGTCGGACTTATTCGCCCCGGACTTCACGGCCGGGGCGTCCCGGCGCCCGCCGGGCCGGGGTCCGCCGACCCGCTTCTCCCCCGGCTTGGC
>OMJG01000980.1_pt1 | contig 18457 bp, 22 predicted proteins | sample 1646431 | NCBI WGS metagenome assembly OMJG01 (sample SAMN03771674, study PRJEB25209) | food metagenome | isolation source: Cotija cheese | place: Mexico:Jalisco,Michoacan | collected 2011-12-12
CTGGAAAACCAGCTGTCATGAAGATCTCTGGTGGCGTTGATTGGTTAGTCTTTCCGCTCGTTCAGGCACTGACATGTACTGCTGGGATCTCGGTTTTGATGACCGGTGTTCGGATGTTTCTAGCTGAAATCACTGCCGCATTCAACGCTTTTGCGGAGAAGTTTATTCCAGGATCGCGACCGGCACTTGATGTCCCGACGATTTTTCCCTTTGCACCAACTGCGGTTCTTGTAGGCTTCTTAAGCTCTTATGCAGCAGGACTGATTGGTGTTGGCATCATGATTGCCTTTCACTTCGATATGGTTATTATCCCGGCAGCACATATCTGTTTCTTCTCTGGCGGAACCGCTGCGATTTTTGGCAATTCTACAGGAGGATGGCGCGGCGCAGTTTTCGGCTCATTCATCGTTGGCCTGTTACTTGTTTTCTTACCGGTGTTACTATATCCTGCAATTTCAAGTATGGGTGTTTCAACGGCTATGTTCCCGAATGTTGATTATAACGTGGTAGGCTCCTTACTCAATAGCATTTTAGGCCTGTTTCATTAGTGCCAGTTGATTAGTGAATGAGAAGAGGGATAAACAAAATGACACCTTTATCAGGTATCTTAGTTGCAATGGTAACACCTTTAGACGATGATCAGGAAATCAGCTTTAAAAGAACAGATCTGTTGTTGGATCGTTTATTAACTGAAGAGATTGCGGGCATTTTCATTTTAGGAACAAATGGCGAGTCTTACGTCTTAGCGGAAGATGAAAAGTTGGCATTTGTAGAACATGTTATCGACTATGTCCATGGTCGAACCAAAGTACTGGTAGGAACAGGTTTGAACGGAACAGCGGAAACCATTCGCTTCAGTCAAAAGGTAGCGTCTTTAAAACCAGACGCAATTACCTTAGTTGCTCCTTCATTTGTTGCTCCCTCGCAGCAGGAACTTGTTGATCATTTTGCTGCCATAATCCACGCGGTTGATATACCTGTTCTACTGTACAATATGCCAGCAAAAACGGGCATTAACATTGAGCCAGCTTCATTAAAACAGTTGTCAAAATATGAGAACTTAATCGGTATAAAAGATAGCTCGGGAAAGTGGGAGAATTTTGACGGTTATCTAGCCAATCGCCCCGAACGACCATTCTCAGTTATTATGGGCTCTGACGGTCGCATTCTTGAAAGCTTTCAGCACGGTGGTAATGCGGCTATTGCAAGTACAGCCAATCTCCTGACGGCTAACAATGTAGCGTTGTATCAAGCATTTGTTAATGACAATATTGAAAAAGCCCAGAAATTTCAGGATCGGATTCAGCCCCTTAGAAGTGTCTTGCATAAAGCGACGATACCCGTATCGCTTAAGACAGCACTCAATATTGCAGGTATTACGGTCGGACCAGCAAGACTGCCTGCAAAGATGCCACGAGAACAGGATGCGTTATACCAAGAGATTGGTGATGTGATCAAGGAATATGCACTTCAGGGCATTATTTAGCAAAGGAGAACGCATTGAAAAAATTTGACTTAATCCAAAGAATTCTAGCTAGTGGCGCGCTTGCAGTTGTACGTGCAAAACCAAAGCGGGTGTTGGAAATTGCAGAAGGTATTGTTGGCGGCGGCATTCCCGTAATGGAAATTAGTTATACTAACTCGGATGCACCAGAAGCAATAGATCTTGTGCATCAACGTTTGGGCGACAGAATTCTGGTTGGCGCGGGGACTGTGAACAATGGTGCGACTGCAAAGGATGCTATTTCGCATGGTGTAGGCTTTTTATACTCCCCTATCTTTGATCAGGAGGTCATGAGCTTAGCAAACGAATATCAGATTCCTTACGCACCAGGCTGCTCAACTGTTACCGAAGCGGTGCACGCCATGAGAGCAGGGGCAACGTTCATTAAATACTTTCCTTATGGTGGATTATTGGGGCCGGATATTATTAAGACAATCAAGACGCCAATTCCCGAGATGCCATTGTTAGAATCAGGTGGTGTTGATGCTAGCAATGTCCAGCAGTGGTTTAAGGCAGGGGTCGAGGTTGTGGGTATTGGTAGTGCCTTATCAAAAGGTACTAGTCAGGAAATCGAAGCAAGTGCACAGGCTATTCGTCAAGAAATTGACGCGTTTCGGTCGGCAGCTAAATAAAGCGTTAGGGCTAGGCAAAATTGGCTTAGCCTTTTTCGCATTAGGAAAGGAGGAAGAATGGATGCTTGATATAAAGCAATTACAAATCATCGACACAATGATTCAGAATCCTATTTTGACTAAGACTAGATTAAGCGAGGAACTCGACTTTACAAATCGTCAAATAGATTATGCAATCGAAAAGCTGAACCAACAGCTTGTAGATAACAAAATGCCGCAGATTGATGTTGATGGCGCATATATTAATGTTCCGAGCGAGTCGTATCAATACTTACTGAATTTACGCGCCTCTGAAAATCTGACAGCACTCTCCGGTTATGTTCTAAGCAACGCAGAACGCCAATTGTTTCTTGCACTGCTATTGGCTTGTCATAAGGGTTATTTAGCGCTTATACATCTTCAAGATTACTTGCAGGTAAGTCAGTCGACCATATCCAAGGATCTTAGAGTGCTGGAGCAGCGACTTTTGAACTTTAAGCTTAGAATTCATTATGATCGTCGTTCAGGCTACAGGCTAGAAGGCTCTGAGGATAAGATACGAAGCTTTATGATTAAGTTAGTTTCTAAACAGTTGTTTAAAAACCATGCTGATTTGTTAACGACATGTGCTCAATTGATTCAGCAGGTTGATGTCAGTGCCAAACTGACGCAAATTTCAAAGCTGGCTCATGCCAGCGAAATTGATTTTGTGGAAAATCGTTTTCTTGAATTTGGCTATATCTTTATCTTTATGTTGGCGCGGTTGCGGATTAAGAAGGATTATTTACCTGCTCGGGCACAAAAGATGAATATACAGAGCACTCGGGAATATGAGCTTGCTGAATCTTTGTTGAACAACGAAGGCATTCATAATATTACCGCAACAGAGTATCTAACAACGATTATTTTATGTCTTAGCATTGGTGGCTTAGAGAATATGCGGGCAGATCGCAACATCTTTTCGGTTACCAATCAATTTGTCCAGAGGTTTTCAGACGTTTCTGGGATCGTCTTTGCAGATAATCATAAGGTTACTAGACAAATGTTCACTCATTTTAGATCAATGTATTATCGATTACAGTTTGGGTATCCTATTACGAATCCCTTAACGGAACAGGTGATCGAAAATTATGGGGAAGTTTTCACCTTAGTTGCTCAAGCTATCCAAACGTTTGAGGACATCCTTGGCAAAGTGCCTGATGATGAGATTGCGTTTTTGACGATTCACCTGATTAGCTTTATCTACACAAGTGATAACTCGAAGAATGATTATGTAACAGCCGTCATTGTTTGTCCTAATGGCATTGGTAGTTCGGCCTTAGCCTATCTGCAATTAACCAGTTTGTTTCCTAATATAAAATTTCTGAAACCTTTTCGTTATGCAGATTTGGATAGTCACTTAGCTGACGCAGACTTGATCTTTTCAACATTTTATAGGAGCGAGCTTTTTGCTAAAGGTAAACCATGTTTCATTATCAAGCCGATCATGTCAGCTGAGGAAAAATATAATCTTATTCAGGAAGTCAACACTCGAATGTCATCAAGCACATTGACTATCCTCACGTTAAACTCCGTGATGGAAATTGTCGCACGAACTGTCAAGAATACTAAGCAGTTAGGACAGATTCGCAGAGAACTGGATGTTAACTTGTTTAAGCCAAAAGTTCACCAAGAAAACATGAAGCTTACGTTGATTGATGTTTTAGAAGAGGAAGATATTCAATTGGGCGTCAAAGTCGATACGCCTGAAGAGGCCATTCGGATTGCTGCAAAGCCATTGGTGGCTAAAGGCGCAATCAATCAACACTATGTTGAAAAGATGATATCTCCTGATGATGGGCATTCTTTAGACGCTTATATTATTTCACCGGGCGTTGCACTGCCGCATACAGATCCTAAAAATGGTGCACAAAGGGTCGCTATAGGTATAACGACTTTAGAGAAACCCGTTTTCTTTAGTCAAGCAAAAAGCGAAAAAGTAAAATTCATCTTTGTGTTAAGCGCGGTTAACCCTACTGACCACTTGATGGTGTTACAAGATTTAATGGATTTGTTGGGCGATGTCAATTTTATGAAACTGTTAGCTGATGAGAAGACAGATTCGCGAAAGGTAATGCAGTATTTACGTGAAAAGAAAGTAAAACAGAGTTGATGAGCGCGACTGTTGTACTAAAACTTTATCCATTCCGCCATCCCCTCAATAACCGGCTTCACCGTTTCACCACGAGCTGTCAACCGATAAACAGTAGTCAGAGGTTCTTGCGAGAGAACCTCTTTTTGAATTAGGCCATCAGTGCACAGTGCCGCGAGTTGGCGAGCTAGCATGCGAGTTGAACAAGGTGGGATGCTGGCGTTTAGTTCACCGAAATGCCACTGAGCTTGTTGCGTGAAGCGGTACAGAATGATTGCTTTCCATTTGCCGGAGATGGCTTGTAGTAGCTGGGTTGCTGGACATTTTTTTGCAGTGGCCGATGTGCAAGCTGGCATTTAAAGACGGCTCCTTTCGATACTAGTGACAAAAAGTGCAGTATTGTGGCGATGTGTCAGTCATTATACCATTAACGAAACACAGGAAACGATTGACCTGTGACGATGCTTAGTCTCTTATTGAAAGGATGTTTTTCAGTGAATTCGATTGTCCCTTATTATCAGCGGCATTCTACTCGGTTGTTTACTGACCAACCAGTACCGCGAGAAACGCTTACGGAAGTTATTCGAACGGCTAATCATGCACCTTCATGGGAAAATTCACAGCCGTGGAAGGTTTACCTGGCGATTGGCCAGACAGCAAATGCCATTCGGACCGAGCATTTTAAGGCTGTTCAGGCTCATCGGAAAAGTTGGACTGAGGTGACACCGCCGCTTGCTTGGCAAAAAACAGCGCAGGCAAATATTGATCATTGGCAAGCCTCCACAGCTAATTTCTTCAATGAAACCGAAGCACATGCATTTCATCAGGCGGGGCCGATGCTTTATTGTGCTCCGGCGTTAATTTATTTAACCATCCCGCGGGCTGCTTCGGCGTATTCAGCTTATGATGCAGGTGCGTTTGGTTATGGGGTACTTTTGGCTGCTGCTGCGAATGGGCTTGGGGCAATACCTGCTTATGAGATCATTCGTTATCCCGAAGAAATTCACGCGCATTTTGATATTCCGGATGATGAGGTCTTGTTGATGGGAATTGCCATCGGTTATCCAGCGAAAAGTAAAACCAACGAATTACGCACAGATCGCCGTTCGTTAGGTGACTTTGTGCAAATAAGTGACTAGTCAAACTGCCCTGAGCTTAGTAGCAATGCTGTTTTTTAAACCCCATCCCCACCCAACCCTACATCCCACCCAGCCTGCAGCCGATACTCCTCCTCCCCAACAACCTGCTTAGCCCCAAAATAAGCCTCGCGTTGATGCGTCGCGTTCATCAGTGTCCGAGCCATCGTCGTAGTGACCACAATGTGATGTTGCTGCTGGGCATCCTTTGTCAGCGGCAAGTTGCCTTCAGCGATGCGCGCCAGTTGACTGATAACGTCCATCAACAAGCGGCTGCCGGCTAAGATTTCCCCAAAACGTGCGGTGTGATACGTGGTGGGTAAGGTAAGTGTGCGGCCTTTTTGGAAGCGGACGGTGACGATTCGTTGATGCTGCCGGTTTGTGATGGCGTAATCAACAAGCCGGTGGGTCGCGATCCAACCGACATTGCGGTGATCGGGAGCCGCTAGCGGCATGAAGGCATAGCACGGGCCGGTGAGCATCTTGGGCAGTTTTTTGGCGGTCCCGTGATATAATTTTTGCACGATAACTTGGCGCATCGTTGGGGAGTAAACCGAACTGTTTTCGTGCGAACGAATGAAACCTAACGTCGATGGCTTGATCAGGTGTGCCGCAGTGGCCGTGAGTATCAGCGTTTTTCGGGGAAGGAAGGACGCTGGTAAAGGGAGAATCGCCAAAATCTCCTTTAACGGCAACTGCGAGGCGTCTGATGCTGTGGCGTTATGGGCGAGTTCAGTCACGAGATAGTCGGGATCATCTGGAGCGGTTTTGACCATAGCCGCGTTATGTATGGCTCAATTTTAGTTTAAACTTATGCTAATTAAAAGCTAAAAATGTTAAACGCGGTGAATTTATGGCGCAAAATCGCGACAGGTGTTCAGGAAATGGCAACAAATTGTCTAGTATTGGCTGATTTTATCGAGCTTAGGAGGTAATTGGGCGAGGAGCGAGGTGGGTGTGTTATGTATGAAGCTGCCTTTTTGGTGTGAGCGTGAGCCAGCCCAGGTTGGCTCACGCGTTATGGTGTGACGTGACAAGGTAACTGAAAAAGTCGATACTTAATGAAAAACGCGTCCGGCTGCGACACCCGGATGCGTTTTTTGATGGGCGTGAGCCGGCGTGGTTAGGGATCGGAGTATAAGTGGTCTTGGTCGTGATGACGGGGTTTTGGCCATTGCGACCAAGATCCTGACACGCAGATTCCTGTGCCGGTGAACGCGTTAAGAAGCGTGTATTTTGATGGAAGTGCGATCCGATGAGGTGAAAAGTCGGGGAGCACTTTTTTAAATGCAAAAAAAAGTTAGCTGAAAATTTCGCGCAATTTATGTTTGAAAAGGCGATAAACCCAGGCCTGCACAGATAAATACCCGCACTCACTAAATCGAAAGCTTGATAGAACAGGTTTTCACTCATCTGATTGCGACCAAGACGAATCACTGCTTGCCTCGTTAAACTAACCTTATCGATATCGAAACAAACAAGGCGCCGGATCGGATGAAGTGATGGTAACAGAAGCGACAGGTTTTGATTTTTTTCTTGCGCATCAAGGAGTGGTTTATGGGGCGTTGGCGCGGTTGGGGATTCATCGTGGCCGCAGTGATTTTCAGGATTGGCGGGATGAAGGGATGTTGGTGTATCTCAACTACTTCAACCGTTATCGCGAGCCGTTGGTGGATGAGGCGGCGATTGCAAAGTTCAATAAGTTGGCGTGGCGTTTCGTGTTTCTGACCTTGATGCAGCGGCTGCAAAAAGCGCAGCATCGGCGGGAGTTGGAAAACGTACCGGCAAATACGACGCATATTCAAACGACCACGCTGGCGATAGCGCCGGGGAGCTTGCAACAAGCGCTGGAATTGAAGTGGCAGTTGCAGCAGTTGCACAGGCTGTTAACCCCGATGGAACGCCATGTGTTGCAGTTGCGGTTAAGCGGATTGTCAGATGCTGCCATTGCCGCCCAGCTGCATGTCAGTCGGCAGCGGATTTTGCAGGTGCGCAAACGGGTGCAGGCAAAATACCGGGCGCTGAGTCAAAACTGTGCCTCGGTTTAACCGAAATGGGATGCGCGATTGCGAAAGACTGTAGCAAAACGCTGCGTTCCTATCCGCATGCTGAAGATAGCTGCAAATCAGCGACAATCAATTAACTTTTATGGAGGATAACGCAAATGGATAAAGAATTATTGACGTATGTATTAGATCAGGCAGTCGGTGTTGTCATTGCCGTGATTTTACTCACGCGTATTGAACGGCGCCTCGACACGCTGATCACACATATCGAAACGTTCATGGCCAAGCTTGATGGCAAGCAATTACGGTAGGAGGGGAAAAGATGGCGATGTTAATGGCAGATGTAAGCAGTTGGCAGCCGGATTCGGATAGCTGGTTTCGCAAGTTGGCTGATCTGGGTGTCAAGGCGGTGGTCGTCAAACTGACAGAAGGAACGACTTACCAGAATCCTAAGGCGGCGGCACAGTTGGCGGCTGGGCGCAGGATGGGGATGCAGGTGCACGCTTATCACTATGCCCATTTTCATAACAGTGCCGAAGCCGTTGCAGAAGGACGTTTGTTCGGCGTCACGGCCCGCGCGCTGGGCGTGTCGACGCAAAGTGTGATGGCGGCGGATGTTGAAGCACCTGATTTGACCGGAGAGCTGACGGGGTTGACGAATGTTTTCATTCAGACGGTCAAAGCGCTAGGGTATCCGCACACAGACCTGTATACAATGGCGAATTGGATGAAAACCAGACGCTTTGATCGCGTGGCCTTGATCCCTAAGAATTTATGGATTGCGAGTTATGGCGTTGATCAGCCGGGCATCGATAATGTCGGGACCTGGCAGTTTACCAATAACTTTCATGGTTTAGGGGTGGATATGAGTTATGACTTTTTCGGTCACTACACCACGCGCTTGACCGGCAATCTCAATGGCGGCGTGGCGCGCGTTCCCACGATTCGCTATCACACGGTTTTGGCAGGCGAAAGCTGGTGGGCGATTGCGGATCGATATGGGTTGAATATGTATAAGCTCGCGTCCCTCAATGGTAAGACGATCTACAGTGTGATTCATCCGGGCGATCAGCTGCGGTTGAATTAAAGCGGCGATATTTTGACAAACGGTTGTCGATGCGGTGTGATGCCTTGCGTCGGCGATCGTTTTTAATTTGAAGCGGGTTTCTGAAAAAAGATTTTGCAAAAGATGTTGACACCGTGTCACTATCCGTGTAGACTACAAATTGTTGAACGGTGACACGGTGTCACCATGCGTACTCGTCACCACCAAGGTTTAACCGTGGCGGCGAAAGCTTAAGGAGGATCAACATGGTTTTAGCAACGTTCCAACATTTAGATCAAACAAAACAGCAACGGGTTCTGGCTGCGTTGGTGACCGAATTTTCGCAGCATCCGTTGGCACAGGCGCAGGTGGCGCGGATTGTGAAGCAGGCCGACATTGCGCGTGGGGCGTTTTATAAATATTTCAGTGATTTAAAAGATGCGTATCAATATGCGTTTAAAGCCGTGATCGGGCGGTTGCATACGGGCATTGCGGGTCCGGAAATGCGGCGTGATCCGTATGCTGCCACCGCGGCGTTTTTGCACGAAGCGGATGAAAGTCAGGATCGTGATTTTATCCGCATGCATTTTACCAAGAACAGCGGGTTGGTGACGGTTGGACAGCCCCCGATTCCGGCCGATGCGATTGACTGGGCAGTGGCGACCTTATGCCACAGCGCGATTTCCGAGGCGCTGGCCAACCCAGAACAGGCGGATTTGATTTTGAAGCATCTAAAAGCAGCACTTAACCAGCTGCAAGTGAAGGAGTGAGTCGATGTATCTCTCATTAAAAGAAATTTGGCATGAAAAATTACGTTATGGTTTAATTATCGCCATGATTCTGCTGGTCACCTATCTGGTGTTCATTCTCAGCGCGCTGGCAAACGGGCTGGCGCAGCAAAATACCCAGGCGATTGAATCGTGGGACACATCCCGAGTCGTTTTGGCCAAGGATTCCGATATTAACTTAAGCCAGTCCTTGTTGACGTCTGAACAGACCAAGGATCTCAAGCTAGGTAAAAGTCAGGCCTATGTCGGAACAATCGGCGCGGTGGCAACGAGCAGCCAGCACAAAGAAATCCGCTCCACGATGATTGGTTTGGATTGGAATCAATATATTGGCAAGGACATGAAGCTGGTCAGTGGTCACCGGGTTCAAAACGATCATCAAGTGGTGGTGGACACACAATTCAAGAATGAAGGTTACGCGCTTGGCGACAAGATTCGCTTGAGTACCAAAGGCGATCGCTACACCATTGTCGGGTTTACCCAGAATGCCAAGATGAGTGTGGCGCCGGTGGTCTATGGCACCATGACCACCTGGCGTACCTTGCACAATCTGCCAACCAGTTTTACCGCCAGTGGGATCATCTCCAAGACGGCCGATTTTAAAATCAACACCAGCGATCTTAAGACGTATTCGGCCAACACGTTTATTCAGAAACTCCCAGGGTATTCGGCGCAAAATAGCACCTTTACCTTTATGATTGGGTTCCTGTTTGTCATTTCACTGATCGTCATTGCTGTTTTCCTGTACATTTTGACCATGCAAAAACTGCCAAACTACGCGGTATTGCGGGCCCAAGGTGTACCAGCACGGACCTTGGTTGCGACCACGATTGATCAGGCACTGATTTTAGTCAGTCTGGGACTCGTCTTAGGCGGCGCATTGACGGCGATTACCGCCAAGTTCATGCCGCTGGGTGTGCCGATGATTTTCTCGGCGGGACTCAGTATTGCCGTTATCTTAGGCATCCTGCTCACCGGTTTTCTCGGTGCGATTATCCCTGTACGCACCATCTTAAAAGTTGATCCTGTTACCGCTATTGGAGGTTGATGATATGCCAGCAATCGAATTAAAAAACATCATTAAAAACTTTAAAACGCCAACCAGTGACGTTGAAGTACTCAAGAACGTCAATTTCAGTGCCGATGCCGGCAGTCTCTCACTGGTACTCGGGCCATCTGGATCCGGGAAAAGCACCTTCCTAACCATTGCCGGGGGAATTCAAACCCCGACTGACGGGATTGTGACCACAGCCGGGGAAAATCTGGAACAACTTTCTGGTAAAGCGCGGGATGCGTTGCGGTTAGATAAAATCGGCTTTGTTCTACAGTCTTATAATTTGGTGCCGTATTTAACAGTCGGCGAGCAGTTTAAGCTGGTCGATAAAATCAAACCAAAAGGGAACCTTAGTCGAGCAGCCCTTTCTGAGTTATTGGATGATCTGGGTATTGCCAACTTGGTCAATCAGTATCCGGCATCGTTATCAGGCGGTCAAACCCAGCGTGTAGCGATTGCGCGGGCGCTTTATCCGGATCCGGCGATTGTACTGGCGGATGAACCGACTGCGGCACTCGATAGCCCGCGGGTGGCAGTGGTTGGCCAGTTGTTGGCTGATCTTGCCCACAAGCATAACAAAGCGATTGTTGTCGTGACCCACGATGTTCGCCTTGAAAAGTTTGCTGATCGGAAGTTTACGCTTTTGGATGGTAAGTTACGTGAAGGTGAGCCGGAGTATGCGGCATAAGGCTGTGCGTCTTTAACCTTCATGGCCATCATCGTGCAGATCTCTAAGCGGGCCAGTTCACGCTTGTCATAACGCGTTCACTGGCGCAGAGATCTGCGTGTAAGGACTTTAGCGCAATGGCCAAAGAGCGGCCATCACGGCTAAGGCCGCTTACACTCCGGTTTCAGACCGGGCTGGCTCACGCTCACTCAAAAAAGACCAAGCTCACTAAATCAGTGAAAGCTTGGTCTTTTTGCATGGCTGATGATTAAAAGAGGAAACAATGTTGCAGTAGGACTAGCAACTGACTAGAAGCGTGGTTCACCTAGTGCGTGTTGAGCGGCGAGGTTGAGCAGGCTCCATTGCCGGTCGAATCCTGGCTGGAAGAAGAAGTCGGCTTCAGCTAAGTCTTCCAACGTGAGGCCGTGTTGAATGGCTAGGGCCAAAACGTTGCCTTGCGCGGTGACGTCGTAAGTGGACAGAACTGCGCCTCCAAGCAGCCGGTGCGTTTGCGGATCAAAGACAAGGTTGACGCAAACTTGCGGATTACCATTAGCTTCCGGAACATAAGCCGGACGTAGGGAATCTGCGTAAAATGCGGTGTCGACTTGGACATTTGAGCGTCCAGCAGTGAACGTATTTAGGCCGCTTGCTGCAAAGTGGTAATCAAATACACTCAACGCGCTGGAACCGACAACGCCGCCAAATGGACGTGCCGGATGTTCCGCAAAGATATTAGCCGCCAGATAACGGGCTTCACGCCGCGCAACTGTTGCCAAGGCAATCGGAACTTTTTGCTGTGCCGGTACGGAATAAACCAGCGTTGCATCACCAATGGCGTAAACATCAGGCAAATTCGTGCGCAGGTATGGGTCGGTGTTGATGAAACCGCGATCGTCTAGCGAAACCGTGCCCTTGAGCCATTCGGTGGCTGGCTGAATACCAGCGGCTTGAATCACAAGGTCCGTGGCAATTTCGCCAGCATCGGTTTTCACGGCGCTGACTGCACCATCGCCGGTAAACGCTTCGATTTTCACGCCGAGTTTCAGCTCAACGCCTTTGTCAGTCAGCTCTTTAGCTAAGATGTCGGTCATGTCCGGATCAAGATAGGTACCCAGCGGCCGATCAATCATATCAAGCAAGGTGACTTCTTTACCTGCTTTGCGACTGGCTTCAGCGGCTTCAATCCCGATGTAGCCGGCACCGATCACCGTGATATGCTTGACTGCCGGATCTGCAAGTTTGGCTTTGATACTGGTTGCCCAATCGTAACCGCGCATCAGGAAAACATTTTTCAAGTCGTTGCCTGGTACCGGTAGTGAGTTCGGCCGCACGCCTGAACTCAGAATCAATTTGTCGTAAGGATAATCCTGTGCCGTGCCGTTCTTCGTGTCGCGGACAGTAACGGTTTTGACATCAGCGTTGATAGCCGTTACTTCATGGTTGTTGAACACATGCGCACCACGTTTGATTAAATCATCAGGGCGGAAGTTCCGAACATCATTCACATCTGTGACCTGATCTTCTAAGAATAATTCCATCCCGCAGGACATAAACGAAACAAAGTCACCCGCTTCAAACATGGTAATTTCTGCATCCGGATACCGATGCAATAATTCCAGAACGCTTTGGTGACCGCCGTGTGATGCCCCAACAACAATGATCTTTGGCTTGTCCACAAAAATCCCTCCTAGGATATGTAGTAACCGCAGTTATGTAACAACGGCTCTATCTCCATATTAGAATAATTACAATCTAGCGTCAATAGCCGAGAACAATTAATTATTGGACAATTTTATTTTAGCTTTGCCTAAATCCAATGATACACCTTGGCGTTTGAAAATTGCCAACGTGCCGGTCTAAGGGGTAAGAAAAAACCGCTGCACAGAACATTGAGGGTTCTCTGCAACGGTTTTGCATGTAAAACTAGATAATTTTAAAATGCTTTAGCGCCTTCACAACGCCATCGTCATCATTGCTGGCGGTTACATAATCAGCATGGCTCTTGACGACATTCTGACCGTTTGCCATGGCCACACTTACCCCGGCAAAATCAAACATATCAAGGTCATTGTGTTCATCGCCAAAAGCAATCACGTCGGCCGGTTTTAGCCCCAGATGCTGTGTGAGTTGCGCCAGCCCCCAGCCTTTATCGACCCCTTGTGGCATAATTTCCAGCATAAACGGCATGCTGCGAATCACGGTAAACCGATTGCCAAATTCGGCTTCGGCTTGCGGTTGAATGTTAGCCACCTGCTCTGGTTCGCCGAGTAAGATACCTTTTGCAATGACAAAATCATCCGGCATTTCCTGAGGTTCGCGAACCTTGATACCGGCGTGATTTTCCCATGCCTGCAAAACTGTGTACCGGCTGATGTTTCGATCGGCGGTGTAGACGTCACCGGCTGGGGTTAAGACGTTGCTATCAATTCCGGCCGCCGATACCGAGGTTGCAAAAGTCGAGAAGTCTTTATAATCCTGATGATTCATGAATTTTTGCGCGATGATTTTCCCACTGGTACTCTGAACCACGCCGCCACCTTGAACGATGACATATTGATCATCACCATGCAGTCCCAGCGCGTCCAACGTTGTCCGCACCCCTGGCAGTGGCCGCCCGGTACACGGCACGACTTTGATCCCGGAAGCCAGAGCCGTTTGCAAACCCTCGACCGTGGCCGGTGACAATTGCTTATGCGAATTCAATAATGTGTCATCCAAATCGACTGCGATCAATCGAATCATGGCAGTCACACCCCTTCCTGAAATCAGCTTAGCACAGGGGCGTTGGTGGCAACAATATGCAACCTTGCCGACCAGCACAAGTCCGGTGAAAAGAATGCTCGGGCACTAAGCCGTCACAACCGTTAAATCTCGCCATGGCGGCCGACATCAATCAAGCGGATCGCGTCTGGTTCAACTCGGTAAATGAGCAGCCAATTACCCTTGATGAACAAAGCACGATCTGGTTTGCGTTTTTTGATCACGTGATCGTCATACTTTTCCGGCAGTGGGGTGCTGGTTTGTAAGTAAGCAAGAACTTGCTGAAAGTCAGCCTTAGTGAAGCGGCCGGCTTGTAGGAGTTGTTTGAGATGTTTTTTGAAGCGGGATTGTTCGATGAGGGGCAGGGAGGTGGGCATGGTTGGGACCTTTCTAAAAGTTTGGGTTAATAGTACTGCAAGAGGGGAGGAGGTGAAGAATAATAGTTGAGCAATTGTAAGTTCAGCAACAGAGAGTATGACTTTCCAATTTACTGTTTCGAAGTTGGATATGTACATACAGCAAGCGCTAATTTACAAGCCGCTTTAACATATAACCAGCAAAGGCTTTTAACTCAACTGCCTGATATTCACTCACACGTCCACTTCCAGACTGATATTCGTTTAACGCCAGCTTGATGAGTGGACGCCATTTGGGGGATAACGTTGCTAGTGCCCACTCCCCACCGGAAGACTTTGATGTGACGAGGCGTTCATTTTTAAACGCCAATGCCCGGCATAGGTTTAAAATCGTATACATTGGCTGATTAATAATTGTAGTGTCTGCATTGCCAATGTCATAAAGAATACTTTTTAAATATGCTTGGGCAGGAACTGGTGCGAAAACTTCGGCGATTGGTTCCCCGGTTAAAACTTGACCATATTGATTGACGATCATCAAATGTGCCGTGAGATCGGGGTCGGTTCCGTGCATTTGATTAATATACTTTGCTGGTTCGCGCAAATACTCTTGATAGTGCATTTTTGAAAAATGAAAATCAAAGGGAACGGGTTCGGAAAAAGTAGATAGGTCTTGTTTAAGAAGAATGTGAAATTCCAATCCTTTTGCCGGACTCAAAGGCCAAAGCTTCTCAAGTGTTACATGCATGATACTGGCCTTAGCTTTGTTACTTAGCGGGCTATTGACGACAACAAGATAGTCTAAGTCGCTTACTGCCGGGTTGAAACAGCCCATGACATAGGATCCGTGCAAGTAAATACCGACTAAATTGGTAGTTAAGATACTTGTATAACTGGTTTTTAAAAGTGCCAGTAATTGATTGGTTTTGTCCACGCTTATTTCCCCTTCAGTCAGACTAGCTAGCTTTTTAGGCACTCAATAACAAGTTCAAAATAGGCAAGCTTATGAAAAATACCCATCCGCTAGTTTGACTTACGGGATGGGCGCTTTCACTCATTGATGTGCAGTCGTGTCCTGAGATGTTTCCGGTAACTTGATCGTTTCAACGCGCACATGCTGCGGATTTCCTCGAAGATACTCACTGATTTGTTCGGCACTTTTTTCTATGTTTGATTTTGACATTGAAAAATCCTCCTGCTTTCTGATTCACAACGATTGTATCTTAAAAGCCGCTGATTTTGTTAGCTTTTAATATAAGTAATTGACGACTTTCAAATAGTTTAGCGATTGAAGCCAAAAAGTAGTGTGTGAAAAGGCGGGAGAGCAAAGAGTTACTGGCTTCTCAAATGAAAAAACCATCGCGCCACAATCTGATACAGCACGATGGTTTGAAACTAGCTTCAACAAAAGACTCTTTCTTGTATTTACCCTTTTTAAACTTTTTCATCGGCACAACTCGGCCAACTGTCGGTTTGTTATCTTTTTTTTGCTTTCACTTCAGGCGTTGATGACTCAGGTGCCAAGGCCTTGATTTTTTCATCGACGGCTTCAGCAAAATTTTTGACTTGTTTTGCTGACCAGAGACCTTTATTGGCAGTTGAACGAATAAACGCTGCCAAGGCTTGTAAGACCGGTTTACGTTGATTTGCTTTGATGACTTCCTTGTCGCTTAGGATGAAGGTCAGGGTTGTTGAAAGTTCTTCCTTGGTCCACGCTTTTATTTCGTGATTGAACATCACCTTATTACTTTGCATGATTAGCAAAACTAACATGGTGAGCAGGTCGGGGTCTTCACTTTTTCCGGAAGACGATCCAAAGCGGATGATTCGATGAAACGCGAAAGTAAATCCAAAAGCGTTTGGGTTTGCGGTGAAGAGAAGTCAATGGCTTTTTCCTCGAATTCCGGGTCATTTTCGACGTCAGCTAATGCTTTTTCAATTTCGGCATCATAGCCATCATCCTCATCATCTACAGCTTCGTCATCATCGTCAAAGTAATGGATCATCGTCATCGTCATAATCAGCATAGTCGGCGTACTGGCTAATAGCAGCGTGGGTAGTGGTTTCGGTGAGTGCCTGGATGAGTGCCGTCATGAAATCATCGCTGGTGAGCTGAATCTTTTTCTGCTGAATCAGCCACATGATCATTGCGCGAATAACGTCTGCATCAAAGTCAATGTCAGCATATGGATCGTCTGAATTCGCCGATGCCTCTAAAGTTTGTTCCAAGCCATCAACAATTTGGGGAATATCGAGTTTGGCAATGCTTGAGCGAAGATTTGCAAACGCGGTGGCGAAAAATGTTATGAGCGTCGAACGGGCTTGAGAAGTTGCCCCCCAACCCACGTCGTCTCTTGAAGCAGCTTAACAAAATTTGGAGTGGTGTGAAAATCGTCCCAATACTTATCAAGTTCACGTCCTGCGTGGCGCAACATTTTCGTTTCATAAGTTAATTTTTCTTTAGCCATTGCCCTGCTCCTTTATTTATAAGTGAGGCTACCATTAGTTTTAGTTTAGCAGGTGCAAGGGAGATATGCCTAGTGAAGAATACAAGGGAATTTGGAGGAGATTGTTGTGGTGTATGTAAAAAGATTGTGGGGATTAAGGCTGAATTCAGTTTTTAAAATAGGGAAAGACGATTCATAACAAGTGGTATATGTAAAATGGCGATGCATCATTAACAGACCGAAATAGCAATGTTACATGACCACAACTCTTTGCTTGGCTCGACAACGATGCTAACAAAAAAGCCATCACGCAAGCTTACCCGGCTCGTAATGGCTTAATTAGGTTATACGCGAACTGCCGTCAAGCAGCATTGATCGCGCTGGTTCTAAAGCTAATCGATCGTGACTAACAAAAAAGCCGTCACGAAAGCTTGCAGGCCCGTGATGGCTTAATTTAGTCAGAATGAGCCGCCGTCAAGCAGCATTGTTGTTTCACGGGTCGCTGGTGATTAGCCAGCGACTCTTTTTAGTACACTTTTATTTTCAGTGATCCGTGCAGAGATGTCAACATATTTTTCTCGGTGTTAAGAATTGAGAATACGATCGGGCTCTTTACATGTTAACGTTTTAGCTGATAGAACAATCACAAATTGGCAAACATCAAGTTGCTATTTATTTGTGAAGAGGGTATGATGCATTCAATAACGTGACCTGTTTAACGAGAATAGCGTTAAAGATGTTATTAAATCAACACTTCGAGAAGAAGATTAGCCTTAGCGCAAGCGTTGCAGAGAACCCGGATGGTGAAAAAGGGGCGTTGGCAAAAAGGTGAAGATGAGCTTCGAATAGTGATTCGTGCGGTTAACGCCTGCGGATCGGTTGCAGCCGTTATCCTGCCAGGTATCAACAGGTACTGGAGGCGATGTTTCGGCATTGCAAACGAGGGTGGTAACACGGCATGGCCGTCCCTTGACGACATTTTTGGTGGTCAAGGGACGGCCTTTTTTGAATTCAGCTTGTGTCGGTTTTGGTTGAAAAGTGATGATGAGGAGGCATTTTCATGCGAAGTTGGAAAAAATTAGTGCTAGTCGGTGCGGCGTTGTTGGCGTTGGTCAGCGTGATAGCTTGTGGAAAAACTACCAGCAGTACGGCGACTTCGAGCAATAAGACGATTGTAATTGGCAGCAGTGGCTCGGATTATCAGATCTGGCAACATATTGCGCAATCACCACAAGCTAAAAAGGCTGGTGTGAAGCTCAAAGTCAAACAGGTGGCAGACGGCAATGTAACAAATTCGGCAACCGCTGAAGGGCAGTTAGATGTCAATGCGTTTCAATCTTACGCGTATTTCGAACAGTATAACAAGGCAAATCCAAGTCAAAAGTTGGCGGCACTTGGCACTACCTATTTAGAGCCGATGGGATTGTATTCCAAAAAATATAAGCGATTAAGTCAGCTTCCTGATGGTGCAACTATTGGCATTTCCAATGATCCGGCGAATGCAACGCGCGGTTTGTTGCTGCTAGCTGCGGCCAAATTGATTACGTTAAAGCCGGATTTTGATGCCTTGAGTACCGTCAAGGATATTCAAAGTAATCCGAAACATTTAAAGTTCAAAGAGGTGGATCCTTCAGTTCAGGTATTGCCTGACCTAGATGCAGGATTGATATCAAATACGCGTGCTTTGGATGGTGGGCTAAATGTTTTAAAGGATTCGTTGGTGCATGAGAAGCTGGGTCAGGATACTCGTGCCAACGTGAATATTTTGGTGACGGTGGTTAAAAATAAAAACAAGCCCGAACTTAAAAAGTTAGTCACGCTTTATCACAACTCAACGATTCAGGCCTGGATCAAGAAGACTTTTTCTGGTACTAAAATTGAGGTGAATAAGCCGATTAGCTATTTACAAAAGAAATAGCTTTCAGACAGAGGCGGCTTTGCTAGGTATA
>OMJG01000982.1_pt1 | contig 18418 bp, 24 predicted proteins | sample 1646431 | NCBI WGS metagenome assembly OMJG01 (sample SAMN03771674, study PRJEB25209) | food metagenome | isolation source: Cotija cheese | place: Mexico:Jalisco,Michoacan | collected 2011-12-12
TGGAGGACTTCATCGAGGGCTTCGGGATCACGCAGAACAAGCTCGCCGTGTCCATTGGTGTACCGCCACGCCGGATCAATGAGATCGTGCACGGCAAGCAGGGCATCTCGGCGGACACCGCGCTTCGGCTCGCAAGGTACTTCGATACCTCGGCGGAGTTCTGGATTAACCTGCAGAGTCGCTACGAACTCGACAGGGCCGAGGACGAAGCAGGCGAGCAGATCGCCGCCATCACGCCGCTCCGGGGCGTGTGATGGCCAGCGGCGACTACGTGTCCAATGAGTTGCTGTCCCGCCTCGTCGGGGACCGGATGTACTCGGTGGAGTTCGTGCTGAACGACTACGTCCAGCTCAGGTTCGACGGTGAACTGAGCAGCCCGGAGCCTGTGACCCTGCCCTGCTACGTCTGGCCGAGGGTTGACGCGGGCGGGCGTGTCTGGACCAAGGCCGATCGGGGATACGCGGATGAGCTGGTGAAGCTCGCGCCCGGGACGGTGCTGTCGACCTCGGAGCAGACGGGAACCGGAATCGGCATCTGCTTCGACACGGGCGCGCTGATCGTCCATCCGGGGCCCGACGAGGTTCACGTCGAGATCGCGGAGCTCACGGGCTTCACTGATCGCGCATGGATGGTCTGGCGTCCAGGCGAGGACAGTTTCGAGGATCTGGGCTGACCGTGGCCTGATCTCCTACCCACCCCGACGTGGAGCTCACCGGGGGTCGGGGTGAGTTCGTCGGCGGACCTGCTGGCTGATCCGCGCGATCTGACGTACATCGAATGATTTTTCGCTAGAGTATCCGTAAAAATAACGACTGCAACCGACGCGGACCTGTCACAGGACTCACGCATCGCCGGGTCGCGACCAACGTGGGTGGCGGCCGGAGGGCGGTGGACTGGAGGGCCGTCGTCGCAGCGGCCCACGACGTCGAGCTGCTCGACCCATAACCGAATACTCACCTGTCACATCCGTGTGTCGACTCTCAAAGGAGAGAGCGATGGAGATCGACTTCCCGCTATGGCTGCGGGCCCAACACCTCCTCAACTTCGTCCTCATGGGCATGCTCATCCGATCCGGGATCGAGATGCTCTCATCCCTTCCCCGGTTGTGGTGGCGCAACGACTGCGCGCCGAAGACCGAATGGCTGAAATTCACCAGGCGCGAGCTTCCCGATGAGGAGGGCGTCTACACCTCGCTGATGGATGAGAAGTCCGTCTCGCCCATCCTGTCCCTGCCCGGCCGGGAGAACATCGGCCTGGGTCGCCACTGGCACGGCCTGTCGGTGATGCTGTGGGTCCTCAACGGGATCGTCTACGTGACGTTGCTCTTCGCCACCGGACTGTGGCGGCGCATCATCCCGACGTCGTGGGACGTCTTCGGTGAGGCGTGGGAGTCGTTGAAGACCTACCTGAGCCTCGACGTGCCCGACATCAGCCATTTCCAGCCCTACGATTCGCTGCAGATGCTCGGGTACACCTTCGTCATCTTCATTCTGGCGCCGTTCCTGATGCTGACCGGTGTCGCGATGTCGCCAGCGATCCGCAACCGGTTCCCAAGGTTGATCAAACTGCTGGGCGGGCACCAGGGTGCCAGGTCGCTCCACTTCATCTGCATGGTGCTGTTCGCCGGTTTCATCGTGGTCCATGTCTCGCTGGTGTTCCTGGTCCACCGCGAGCACAACGTCATCCACATGGTGTTCGGCGGCGGGGAGGTCACCTCGGCCAGAGCGGCCCAGGCCCTGGTCATCGTGGTCGTGACAATCGTCGCGGTGGTGGTCTTCTGGATCGCGCTGTCCTACTGGTCGCTGGCGGACCGGGCTCGCGCCCAGCGGTTCACCGCCGCCTTCACCGAGATCGGGCGGAAGATCTTCCTCAACCGCCTGCGTCCGCTCGGCGCCGCGAACACCGTCGACACCGATGCCGATCTCTCCAGATTCCACTGGACCAACGGGCTGCCGCCCACCGAGGAGGAATCGACGGTGTGGGTGAAGGCGCGGGACAACAACTGGGAGGGGCTGACGATCACCGTCCGCGATGACATCAACGACGTCGAGAAGGTGCTGAGCGTCGATGACCTCAAGAAGTTGCCGCGGCACTCCTACGTCGCGACACACACCTGCATGCAGGGCTGGTCGGCCACCTCCCGGTGGACGGGGGTGCGTCTCACCGATGTGATGGAGGTCCTCGGGCCCCGACCCGAGGGTGCCCGCTACCTCCTGGCGGAGTCGTACGGGCTGGCGCAGAAGATGTACGACAACCGTCCGCGCGAGCCGTTCTACGCCTGTATCGATCTGGACACCATGGCGGAGGCGACGTCGATCCTCGCCTACGAGCGCAACGGGCACGAGATCGAGGACTACCTCGGCGGCCCCGCCCGGACGCGGGTGGAGTCCAACCACGGCTACAAGCACGTCAAGTGGATCTCCCGTCTCATGTGGATCCACGACTTCGCCGACTACGGCGACGGCCGTGGCGGGACCCGCGAGGACTCCGCTCTACAGGCCTTCAATGGAAGGATCTGACTCCCGTGACGAGGATCGTGTCGACCTGTTTCCTGGTGGAGGGCGTGGTCGACGACGCCGACACCAGGAAGGCGCTGCAGGCGCTGTTCGAGATCTTCGCCGAGCACGGCCTGGGGCAGGCGACCTTCGAGATCTCGCCCGGTGGGCCGACGCGGCTGTGGATCAAGCACAAGGACAGCGTCCGGCCCACCCGGGAGTTGATCGCGGCGGCCCTGGCGCGGGCGGGGGACTAGCGGGTGATCGCCGGGTGACGGGGAGGGTGTCGGCTGGCCAGACGTCACTGCGTACTGGGCGATGGGTGCCTCCCCCTCATGACAGCGATCCGTCATGGCCTGGCGATATCCTTAAGACATGCCCGAGGCCACTGTGACACCGGAGACGCTCGCTCTGCGCGAGCTGCTCGACGCGCGGCGTGACGAGTTTCAAATTCTCCTCGACCGGTATGGTGCGACCAGCCCGAGGCTTTTCGGCTCCGTCGCCCGAGGTACTGCACATGCGGGATCCGATATCGACATCCTCGTGGAGATGGATCCTGCGGACGGGAACCTGCTCATGCGGGCCTCTGGCTTGATGGAGGAGACCCGAGAGCTGTTTGGCCGGGACGATATTGATGTGTTTCCGGTCCAGCTTCTGAAGCGGCCGGTTTCGTCCTCGGCTCTCGTCGACGCGGTCGCGTTGTGACCCGTGATCCAGCACGACGGATCGCTGATGCTCTTGAGGCCATTCAGCGATGCCAACGTTACGCCGCCGCTCTTGAGGGGGACGTAGGCGACGTGGAAATGGCGGAGGACGCGATCGAGCGCAACCTCCAGATCATCGGCGAAGCCGCCAAGTATCTTCCCGAAGAGCTCACCGGTGCGCATCCAGAGATCGCTTGGCCGCAGATCCGCGGTTTCCGAAACATCCTGGTCCACCGGTACTTCGGCGTCGATCCCGACATTGTCCGCGATGTCGTCGAGACCCATCTCCCGCCACTCGCTGAAGTGCTCCGGAGCTACGTGGCTACCGAGTGATCGCCGGGTGACGGGCCGGGGATCGATGCCGCACCCATGTGTGGCGGCTCCTGTGGTGACTACCCACGAGGATTCGCCACAAATCCCGTCTGATCATTCGGTGCTCCGGTCGAGATGGACGAAGGCGTTCAGTCTGGGGGCCAGGTCATGCACCTCGCGGAATCCCATCGCCTCGTAGAACAGGCGCTGTCCCGGCTCGTGATCGGTCAGCAGGACTCTCTGACGCACCTCGGAGTACGGCTCGAACACCTGACGCAGCAATTCCCGGCCGATGCCGAGGCGCTGGTGGGAGGGAGCCACCAGAATGTCCTGGAGGTAGACGATCGTCAGTCCGTCACCGACGACCCGGGCCAGGCCGACGAGCTCGTCATCCACGCGTGCGGTCACCACCGACAGCGACGCCACCAGCGCGTCGACCAGGAGTTCGGGGTCCCGGGTGTAGGCCGACCAGCCGACCGAGTCGTACAGGCGGACGGCCTCCTCCTGCGAGGGGATCGCCCCCGTCGCGTACACGGTTTCCACTGCGACTCCTCTGGTACGGATCGGGCCCGGCCGGCAGCACTGTTGATCCGCGTGGCGGCGAGGGCGATAGTTGCGGGGTGAATCCGGACAGGGCGGGGCTCCTCGCAGCCTATGACGATCAGCTGCGCACCGATGCCGAGACGCCCGGCGCGATCAGTGTGGAGCGGCTCGGGCCGCTGAGGCTGGTGAGATTCGCCGGCGGGCGCGGATCCGTCACCTATCGAGATCTGAACGGAGCCGACGCCGTGCAGATCCGAGCTCTGGTGGGTGAGGCCCTGAGCTATTACACGGGGCAGGACGGGATCCGGGAGATCGAATGGAAGACCCGCGGGCACGACGCCGCCCCTGGCCTGCACGACGCCCTGGTCGAGGCCGGGTTCGTGCCGGAGGAGACGGAGTCGATCATGATCGGCGAGGCCCGTCTGCTCGCCGTCGATGTGCCGCTGCCCGACGGCGTCACGCTGCGACGCATCACCGACGAACCCGATGTGCGTGCCATGAGCGCGATGGCCGACGAGGCCTTCGGGGATCCGGTCTCCCGGCAGCGGGCCGACGACATCCTGGCAAGGCTGGCCCGCCGTGACGGCATGGAGCTGTGGGTGGCCGAGGACGCCGGCCGGATGGTCAGCGCCGGGCGTCTGGAACCCGTCGCGGGCAGCGACGTCGCCGGGATCTGGGGCGGCGCGACGCTTGAGCCGTGGCGAGGGAGAGGGATCTACCGGGCGCTGACGGCGGCACGGGCCCGGTCGGCGCTGACTTTCGGGAAGACGCTGATCCACAGTGACTCGACCGAGTTCTCGCGTCCGATCCTGGAGCGATCCGGCCTGATCAAGGTATCGACCACCACCCCGTACATCTGGAAGCGGGATTCAGGGCGATCGTAGGTCGAGTGCTCACGGGGGCTCAGGCCGACGGATCGTAGAGGTCGGCGGCGTAGTGCCTCATGGATCGCTGGTAGCGGGGAAGGACGTCGATCTGTGCCTCGATCGCGACCTGCAGGGCCTCGTCCTTGCGTCCGGCGCTGTGCAGGGCCAGGGCCAGCATGAGGCGTGGCGCGGTGCCCGTCGACTCGTGGGTCGGGGCGGTTCGCAGGACGGCGATTGCCTCTTCGAGGCGGCCGAGATTGCGCAGTGTCGAGCCGTACTGGATGGCGAGCCGGGCGTGACGCGCCTCGTCGAGACCGAGCTCGAGAGCCTTCTCGTACTGCGCACCGGCCTGTGCCTCGAAGCCCATCGAGTCGTACATCCCCGCCAGCTCGAACGCTGCTCTCCCATCGGATGCCGGGCAGGCTGCCGCGAGATCACGCATCGCCGCCACCCCGGTATCGCAGTCCAGAGTTTCGAAGCGCTCCCAGAGGCTCGCTACCGATGCCTCCCACTGATCCAATGTGTCGGCCATGGAATCGATTCTTGCGGAAATAGGTGCACAGCGGGGCGTCGCACGGCCTGAGAGCGAGGCGCTTCTCACATGGCTGGATCTGGATTCCGCCACCCTGGTCTCCAGCGACCTTCTCGAGGCTGAGCTGCGCCGCCTGGCGATCCGTGAGGGGCTCGACCAGGCCGACGTAACCGCGCTGCTCGTCGGCGTGTCTCTCGCTGCGCTGGATCGGGCCGTCTTCCGCAATGCCGGACTGCTCCCGATGCCGTATCTCCAGACGCTGGATGCCCTTCATCTGGAGGCCGCGATCCGCCTCGACGCCGATGCGGTCCTCACCTATGACCATCGTCTCGGCGAGGCTGCCGACGCCGCCGGACTCGGCGTCATCGCTCCCGGAACGACTCGCCATCGCCCCGCATGACACTCAGGCGCGAGGCACTGCGTAGCGCAGCAGAACGCCCCCGGTGTCGGTCGGCCGCGACTCGACGAGGGTCAGCGGACGCGGTGACGACGCGGGCTTGAAGAAGGGGTGGCCCGCGCCGAGCAGTACCGGCGCGACGCCGATGAGGAGCTCGTCGACCAGATCCGCCTGCAGGAGGGAGTCGGTGAGCGCGGCACTGCCGAAGACATAGATCGGGCGGTCCAGGGTGGCCTTGCGCCGTGTCAGCTCCCCGACGATGTCGGCCGTCACCTCCGTGTTGTTCCAGGTCGCCTCGGTGAGAGTGCGCGACGCCACAAGCTTCGGCGCGGCGTTCATGTACGCCGCGATGTCGCCCTCATCGGTGGCGTTCGGCCAGTACGCTGCCATGCCTTCGTAGGTGATTCGGCCGAAGACGAGCAGGCCGAGTTCCTCGCCGAAACTCAGGCTCAGGTGTTCCAGGTCCTTGCCCCAGATGTACTCGTGCAGGTCGAGGTCCCACTGCTGTGTTCCCTCGAAGTAGCCGTCCACAGAGATGATGTCCCACACGATGAGCTTGGCCATGACTGCTCCTTCGGAGACTCCGCCAGCGGTGTACTGAGCATCATGCCCCATGGTCGGCGCATCATGACCCATGGGAACTTTGAGCTACACCGCCACCATCTCCATCGACGGCTATGCGGCCGACGGCGAGGGCGACTTCCAGTGGTCGGCACCCGACAGCGACGTCTTCGACTTCCACCTCGAACGCATGGCGAAGGTCTCCACTGAGATTCTCGGACGCAAGGCCTACCTGCTGATGAGGTACTGGGAGCAGGAGCCGACCGACGAGCAGTGGACCGAGGCCGAGCACGAATTCGCCCGCCGATGGCAGGGCCTCGACATCGTCGCGGCATCCTCGACGCTGACAGCTGCCGAGCTGGCTCCCGCCCACGGACTGGTGCCGCACCTCGACCTGGACGAGATCAGGCGAATCGTGGAGGACGCCGACGGTGAGGTCGAGATCTTCGGCCCCACCGTCGCGGCCGACGCGATCCGAGCCGGCATGGTGCAGGACTTCGGGATCTTCGTCGTGCCGAAGGTCGTCGGCGGAGGTCTACGGGCCCTGCCGGACGACGTCCGACTCGATCTCGACCTTGCCGAGCACCGGATCTTCGACAACGGGACCGCGTACCTCCACTACACGCCGCATACGGTGGAGCCATGACCGCACGATGGCCTATGTCGGGACGCGCCGGCTCTTCGAGCAGGCGGGATTCACGATGGCTGCCGAGACAGACTCGGTGCTCGCCGGTTTCCCGAGAGTCCTCATGCGGCTGGACCTGCGATGACGGGCTGGCGCAGCAGGGTCCGCAACTTCTCGGGAGCCGTGCGGCGCGGATCGGCGAGGTAGATCTCGTGATGGGTTCCCGCCATCCGCAGTCCGTTGGCGGGAATGAACTCGTGATGCATCCGCTCCAGGACCGGCCCCTCGTCGTCGAAGGATCCGACGTGGAGGGTCTGGACGCACAGCCCTTCGTCGAGGAACTCCAGCCGGACGTCGCCCAGCCTGTCCGGCGGCTTCTTCGCGGCAACCGCGGCGACGGCGGCGTCGACCTCGTCGGAGCCGATCCAGTCGGGGGTCAGGAGCATCATCGTCCAGTCCCATTTCGACTTGTCGCGTCCCGAGGTGAAGGCGTCCATGTCATCGGCCCACCACAGCCCCTCCAACGGCGGCACCACGTAGTCGCGCCCGGCCGCCTTGCTGGCGAACTTGATCCTGTAGGCCACCGGGTAGAGGGCTTCGAGGGCCTGACCGTATGCCGGTGAGGTGTTCGGATCCCCGTGCCCGTCGACCATGAGGTACTGCATTGGCGGCACCTCGGCGACCCGGAACCGGCCCGCACGGGCGCGGTAGGAGTCCAGCGACTTCTTGAAGTCGACCTTCCCGGTCACGCCGCACCCGAACCCGAGGGTCGGGCGGCAATCGCCAGGCCTAGGCCCATCAGATCCTTCGCATCCAGCCCGGGCCAGCCGTGCACCTGCTCGGCCAGACCGCGAGGGATCCGGGCCGCCCCGCACGCAGCGCCGAGCAGGCCTCCCGCGATGGCCGCCACCGTGTCGGTGTCGTTGCCGATGGAGATCGCCAGCTGCAGGGCCGCCGTCACCCGATCATCGGCGTCACGGGTGGCGTGGATGGAGGCCCAGGCGGCCTGGAAGGCGGTGACGGTGTAGCCGTTCGGGGTGAAATCAGACGGCGGCCGGGTCTCGGCCTCCTCGATCCGCGCCGTCCACCAGTCGCGGCGCTCTGGAGGAAGATGGTCGAGGCCACAGCGGACGTCGGCCTCGCCGGTCAGCACCGCGTTGCGGACCGCCAGGGACCACAGCACCGACGACTCCACGCATCGCTGCTCGGCATGGGTGAGGCTGCACACGAGCCTCGCCGCCTCCGCGGTGAGTTCAGTCGAGCCCAGGGCGGCCAGCCCGACCACCGACGTCCGCATGAGTCCGCCGTTCCCGGCGCTGCCGTCAGCCGCCAGCTCGGTGGCGATCGCGGTCATCCGCTCCCAGAGGCGGGTCCCGTCATTGTGGCGGGCCCGACCGAGCACGGCGGCCGTCTGGTTGCCGATGTCGGAGGCGCCGTGGAGCCTCCAGTCGATGAATGCGGCGGCCACCTCGTCCAGCGCGTCGGGTCCAGTGAGGTCGGCGGCTGCGGCGACCCGGGCGATGCACAGCGCCATCTGGGTGTCGTCGGACCACTCGCCGGGCTCGTAGGGCCCCAGGCCGCCGCCGATCATCTCGGCCTCTCCGGGCCTGATCGGCTCCGCGAACTCGTAGGGGACGCCGAGCGCGTCGCCCGCCGCCTGGCCGAGCAGCACGCCGGCCGCCCGATCCTTCACCTCATCAGAAAGCTCCATGGGCCCATCCTGCCGTGACGAGGGTGTCGGATCCGGGGATCGCGGGAGGACAATGGCCGGGTGCCCAGTGCTGTGATCCTCTCCTTCCCTGAGGTCGATGCCGTGATCGGGGACATCCGCGACCGCCTGGACCCCTCGGCGTCATGGGGCATCGGGGCGCACGTGAGCCTGATCTATCCCTTCGCATGGGCCCGCCGTATCACCCCGGAACTCCTCGAGACGGTGAGGAGGGTCGCGTCGGCGACGCAGCCCTTCGCCGTCCGGTTCGACCACACGGGCTGGTTCGGCGAGGAGACGGTGTGGCTGAGGCCAGCACCGCAACCTGCCCTCGATGACGTCGTCGCCCGGTGTCTGGCGGCCTTCCCGCAGTACCCGCCCTACGGCGGGGAGTTCGACGAGTTCGTCCCGCACCTCACCCTCGCCACCGGAAATTCCGCCCAGGAGGCGAAGGACGCCGAGCGTGAGGTGCTCCCCGAGCTGCCGATCAGCACCATGGCGACGGGCCTGACGGTGGTGGCCGGGGCTCCTGAACCGGGCGGGTTCGACGTCGTGGGGGAGTACCCCTTCACGGCGCGCGAGGACTCGCTGCGATGAGCGCCCGGATCCCGGAGACAGTGGCCGAGCTGGCCGGGGAGGCCCCGGTTGAGCTCGTCTGGCGCAACGAACTGGGTGGCCTCACCTATCGAGTCGAAGCCGGCGGATCCGTCCGATACATCAAATGGCAGCAGGCCGGCGACCTGGCGGCCGATGAGCGCGACGACGTCGATCTGCTCCTGGAGTCCGAGAAGATGAGATGGGCCGGACGCTTCATACGCGTCCCGCGCGTCCTCGGCGTCGGCGCCGATGAGCACGGTTCCTGGTTGGTCACCGAGGGCATCGAGGCCACGCCTGCCGTCGATCCGCGCTGGCGGAGCCGCCCGGAGGACGCCGTGCGGGCCATCGCCACCGGGCTGCGGCGGATGCACGACGCGCTCCCGGTCGACACCTGTCCCTACCGGGCGACATGGTCGACGAAGTACCGGGCCGAGCTGCCCGAGGCCGAGCACCTGGTCGTCTGTCACGGAGACCCCTGCATGCCCAACACGCTGATGGACCGGGAGGGGCAGTTCGCCGGGCATGTGGACCTGGCCCGCCTGGGCGTCGGCGACCGGTGGTCGGATCTGGCGATCGCGACCTACAGCATCTCCTGGGACATCAACCTCGGGCGCAACTACGACGACCTCTTCCTGTCGACCTACGGCGTCGAACCCGATGAGGAACGCATCCGCGCGTACCTCGCGCTGTGGGACGCTCCCGCGCGGGACGTGAGTCACGGCTCGGCAGTTCCTATCATCGGGGAATGAGCTATCCGGGAATGGGACCGGCGGTCGGCGGGTTCAGGCGCAGGATCGACGAGAAGGCCCAGCGCGCCGCCAACGCCGAGGCGCCCGCCGTCGAGAACCTCGGCCCCCGGACGCTGACCCTGTTCGCCCCCTATCGCGGGAAGATCGTCGCCACCTGCCTGCTGGTGGTCGCATCGGCCGCCCTCGGCGTCGTCCCTCCGCTGCTGGTCAAGAGAGTCTTCGACCAGGCCCTGTTCCCCGCCCACGCAGGTCCGTCGATGCCCCTGCTGGGAGAACTGGTTGCCGCCATGGTCGGGCTCTACCTGCTGTCGGCCGGCCTCAACGTGCTGCAGACCTGGCTCACGTCGACCGTCGGGAACTCGGTCACCGGTGACCTGAGAGTCCGCCTCTTCGAGCATCTCCAGGCCATGGAGCTGGCCTTCTTCACCCGGACGAAGACCGGTGTCATCCAGTCGAGACTTCAAAATGACGTCGGAGGGGTGTCCAGCGTCCTCACCTCCACCCTCACCTCCGTTCTGGGGAACGCCGTGACGGTGATCGCCTCCCTGGTGGCGATGGTGCTCATCGACTGGCGCCTCACGATCGTCGCGGTGATCATCATGCCGATCCTGGTGGTGGTGCAGCGGCGGGTCGGCCAGATCAGGGCGAGGATCGCCGGCCAGACCCAGGAGTCCCTCTCGGAGTTGACCTCCATCACCCAGGAGACCCTCTCGGTGTCCGGGGTGCTGCTGGCGAAATCCTTCAACCGGCAGGCCGCCGAGGCATCCCGGTACCGTACCGAGAACAGCAATCAGATCCGGCTGCAGGTGCGCCGGGCCATGAGCGGCCAGGGATTCTTCGCCGTCGTGCAGGTGCTGATGTCCTCGGTGCCCGCCGTCATCTACCTCATCGCCGGATGGCTCATCGTGGACGGCCACACCGGGCTGACCGCGGGCTCCATCGTGGCCTTCACCACCGTCCAGGCGCGTCTTCTCAACCCCCTGGTCGGGCTCATGAGGGTGGCCCTGGACGTCCAGACCTCCCAGGCGCTGTTCGCCCGGATCTTCGAATATCTGGACCTGGCTCCGGCCGTCCAGGATGCCGAGGACGCCGTCGACGTGACCGAGGCCCCCGGCCCGCGCGGCCGCGTCGAGTTCGACGACGTCACCTTCCGCTACCCGGACGCCTCCCCGGACTCCAGACCCACACTCGACCACATCAGCTTCACCGTCGAGCCCGGCCAGCACGTCGCCCTGGTCGGGCCGTCGGGGTCGGGGAAATCGACCATCATCTATCTGGCTCCCCGCCTCTACCAGGCCTCCTCCGGAGCGGTGCGCTTCGCGGGCGCCGACGTCCGCGAGCTGCGCGGGTCCTCCATCATCGACGACATCGGCATCGTCTCCCAGGAGACCTATCTGTTCCACGCGACCATCGCCGAGAACCTGCGCTACGCCAAGGCGGACGCCACCGACGCCGAGCTCGTCGAGGCCTGCACCGCCGCCAACATCCACCACATCATCGCCGGCTTCGAGGACGGCTACGACACCGTGGTGGGGGAGCGCGGATACCGTCTCTCTGGCGGAGAGAAGCAGCGGATCGCGATCGCCCGGGTGCTGCTCAAGGACCCGCCGGTCCTCCTTCTGGACGAGGCCACCTCCGCCCTCGACACCGTCGCCGAGCACGCCGTCCAGCAGGCCATCGACGAGGTCGCCGCCGGGCGCACGACGATCACCGTGGCCCACCGGCTGTCCACCATCGTCGACTCGGACATGATCCACGTCATCGACGCCGGACGGATCGTGGAACGGGGCACCCATGCCGACCTCATCGGGGCCGGAGGCCTGTACGCCGAGCTCGCCGCCCAGCAGATGTCGGCGTCCAGGATCGAGGGGGCGACGTCGGCCGACCGGCCCCCGCACCCCGAGCGTCGCGCCGACAAGTGCCCCGATGAGAGCCCCGCCGAACTCGGGACGACCACCGCTCTGCTCTCCTCGGCGATCACCTGGGAGGAGTCCGAGCACGGAATGAGACCGTGAGCAGGGTACTTTGATGTGAGATCCGCCACAACCTCCGGCGAGTCGCTAGGGTGATAGCGCTGGAGCCGGGTGGTCCGGCGACCTGACTCACAGAGGGGTGGGAGAGGCCATGTCTGACGGCGCAACCGATCCGAACGGACTGCTCGTACTGATCCGCCACGGGGAGACCCCGTGGAGCCGGGTCGGGAGGCACACCGGAGTGACCGATCTGACGCTCACTGACCGCGGCGAGCAGCAGGCCCGCGACCAGGGCTCGATGCTGCGGGGCCACCGCTTCGCGATGGTGCTGTGCAGCCCACGACTGCGGGCACGCCGTACCTCGGCACTCGCCGGCTATCCCGACCCCGCCATCGACGAGGAAGCGGTCGAGTGGGACTACGGCGGTTACGAGGGCATCACGACCAAGCAGATCATCGAGATGCGCGGCGGTGAGCCCTGGGACGTCTGGCACAACGGCGTCATCCCCGGGGCGACCCCGGGCGAGACCCCCGAGCAGGTGCAGGCCCGCGCCCAACGCGTCATCGACAAGTGCACCGACTGCCTGCGTCAGGGCGAGGATGTGCTACTGGTGGCCCACGGCCACTTCCTGCGGATGCTGGCGGTCACCTGGGCCGGCCTGCCGATCGAGGCCGGGGCGATCCTGAGGCTGGAGACCGGCAGCGTCTGCGAGCTCGGGTACGAGCACGACCGGCAGGCGATCCTGCGTTGGAACTGCCCGCCGGACCCGCGCGTCGACTTCAGCTGAGCGCTGACGGGGAGGGCGACTATCCGATATGGATCGCCATCCCCTCCCCGCGCTCCACGCGCCGGCGGACGAATTGCTGAGTCTGGCGGAGAAGGTCCAGAATCCACTCGCCTTCACGTTCCGTGAAATGGTATTTCTTTGATTCGATGAGGGCGTCAACGTCCTCGGGGCCCGCAGAATCGAGATCCGCGGCGATGACGCGCAGTTCCTGGGGGCTGATGAACTGCTCCCATGGGATCCAGCCAACGTCGACTGTGGTGGCGTTCCCCTTGAACAGCTCGTAGGCGGGACGGTCCGGCTCACACCAGTCGGTGGCGAAGAGATGCCCGACCCAGGACCAGACCTTGTCCAGGTAGAGGTCGTCATACGGGTCGTCAAGTGGGTTCGGATTGGTCGCGTTCTCGAGTCGCGGCATGAATGACGTCGCGAACGGGTCGTACGGAATGGCGGTGGCGGGGTCGATCGATGCCGCGGCAATGCGATCGGCGGTGACGGGGTATGCGTAGTATCTGATGCCCATGTAGACAGTGTTCGCGAGTGTTTCACCGTACGGAAGGGGGATCCGAAATCTGTGGACAACGATCCCGGGCCGACGTCCCGCCCTGTGGACAACTCCGGACCGGTCGTGGACTTCCGGCCTCCGATGACGCAGCATGGGCGCCGATGGCTTCTGAACTTGTGTGGTACGTCAGCTACGGGTCGAACATGAACGCCGCCCGGCTGGCCTGTTACCTGGAGGGCGGGCGACCTCCGGGGGCACGGTTGGGCTATACGGGGGCCCGCGACCACACCCCGCCCCGCGACGACATGGCGGTCATGCTGCCGGGCTGCCTCTACTTCGGCACGGTGTCGCGGGTGTGGGGAGGCGGCATCGCCTTCTACGACCACGACGCCGACGGTCCGACCGCCGCCAGGGCCTACCTCATCACCGCGGAGCAGTTCGTCGACGTCGCCGCCCAGGAGATGCACCGGCTCCCCGCCGCCGGCGACCCCCTCGAGAAGATCGTGCTCGACGGGGTGCCCGAGGGTCGCTACCAGGCCGGCCCGGGGATCTACGAGACGCTGCTGCGGGTCGGGGAGCGTGACGGATTCCCGATGCTCACCTTCACCGCCCCCACCCGCTCGGTCGACGTGGCCTTCAACCAGCCCGTGCCGGCCTACCTCGACATGCTCGGCGCCGGCCTGCTCCAGGCCCACGGCTGGGACGCCGCCCGCTGCCGCCAGTACTTCACCGGGTGCGGGGTGCTGGAGGAGGCGGCCTGAGACCCGATCCGGGATCCGCACCTCACATTCAGCGGGTGCGGCGCGTCTACTGTGTATGACCATGAAACAGCCCTTCGAGCGGGCCGTCGAACAGCACGGGGCCACCGTGCTGCGGGTCTGCCGGGCTGCGCTGGGCGCCAGCCCTGACGCCGATGACGCCTGGTCCGAGACCTTCATGGCGGCCCTGCGCGCCTGGCCCGGGCTCGACGAGGACGCCAATGTCGAGGCCTGGCTGGTGCGCATCGCCCAGCACAAGACGATCGACGTCGTCCGGGCGCGATCACGGCGTCCCACTCCGGTCGCCGATCCACCGGAAGGAGCCTCCCGGCATGGGCGGCCGGGGGACCACGACATCTGGTCCCTGGTCGGCGAGCTGCCCGAGCGCCAGCGCCTGGCGATCGCCTACCACTATCTCGGCGGCCTGCCGCACACCGAGACCGCCGCACTCATCGGCGGCAGTCCCGATGCCGTGCGCAGGGCCGCCTCGGACGGCCTCAAGACCCTGAGGCGCCGGTTGCGGCCCGGAACAGGAGACCACTCATGACCATCACCGATGAATTCCCCGTCGCCGAGCCGGACCTCACCCAGCTGCGCTCCCGGCTGGCCGCCGAGGCCGGCGACCTCATCGACATCGCCTACCGCACCCTCGACTCCCCGGTCGGCGACCTGCTCCTCGCTGCCACCCGGACCGGCCTGGTGCGGGTGGCCTTCCGGTCCGAGGGGTTCGACGCCGTCCTCGAGGATCTGGCGGAACGGATCGGGGCGCGGGTCCTCGAGGCCCCGGCGCGCCTGGACGCCGCGGCGCTCCAGCTCGACGAGTACTTCCGGGGCGACCGCAGGTCCTTCGACCTGCCCCTGGACCGGAGCCTGTCGATCGGGTTCCGGGGCGAGGTCCAGGCCTGGCTGCCGCACATCGGCTACGGCCGCACCCTCAGCTACAAGCAGGTCGCCGAGCAGGTCGGGCGCCCGAAGGCGGTGCGGGCGGTCGGCACCGCCTGCGCCCACAATCCGCTGCCGGTCGTGGTGCCCTGCCACCGGGTGCTGCGCAGCGACGGGGGACTGGGCGGCTACCTGGGCGGGCTGGAGGCCAAACGGACGCTGCTCGCCCTGGAGGCCGCCTGAACCGGGCGGATTCAGGACGGGAGGCCGCCGACCCAGTCGATCCCCAGGTCGCCGAACTCGTCGACGACCGCGGCGACGGCGTCGGGATGGACGGCGGCGGTGAGATCGCCGAGCACCGTGGTGGCGAAGCCCTGTGCGGCGGAGTCCACCGCGGTGGCGCGGACGCAGAAGTCGGTGGCGATCCCGCACACGTCGACCCGGTCGACGCCGTGGTCGTGCAACCATTCGGCCAGGCCGGTGCCGTCCTCGTCCCCGCCGATGGTGCCTTCGAAGCCCGAGTAGGCGGCCTTGTAGGAGCCCTTGTCGAAGACGGCGTCGAAGCTCTGCCCGGCCAGCCTCGGATGGAGGTCCTGGCCTGGCGTCCCGACGACGCAGTGCGGCGGCCAGCTGTCGATGAAATCAGGATGATCGGAGAAATGATCCCCGGGATCGATGTGATGATCCCGGGTGGCCACGACGACGTCGTAGCCGTGGTCTGCGCCGAGGAGTTCCCTGACGCCGGCGGCCACAGCGGCCCCGCCGTCGACGCCGAGGGCCCCTCCTTCGCAGAAGTCGTTCTGAACGTCGACCACTATCAGTGCCCTGGTCATGAGGATCCTCCCGCCTGGATGAGTCTCAAGCCTACGGTGCACCCGGCGATGAGCGGCGTAATTTTCGGCGTCATGAGCGATACCGGCGAGGACACCCACCAGGCAATATCTGACGACGCCGACGTGGTGCACACCCCGCCTCAGCACAAGAGCGCCTACCGGCGGTGGTTCAGCCGGCTCAACCCCGCCGTCCAGCTGGTGCTCATGCAGCTGTGGATGCCGGTGTTCATGTGCATCATGTTCATCATCTGCTACGTCGGAGCGTTCCAGCATCTCGCGCCGCACAACGTCCCTGTCGGAGTGGTCGGCACGGCCTCTCAGGCCGAGCAGTACCAGGCCGTTGCGGACAAGGCCGAACCCGGCGGTTTCGACTTCCGTGTGGTGCACAACGCCGGGGCCGCTGAGAAGGAGGTCAGGGCGGGCACCCTTGCCATCGCATATGTGGCCGACGACAACACGATCATCGTGGCCAGGGCCCACCAGGCCCAGGCGGCGACCGTCATCCCCGCCATGGTGACCCCCCTTCTGGGTGCTCGACAAGCCCCCGCCGAGAAGGACGTCGCCCCTCTGCCGACCGGGGACATGGGCATGACGCCGATGTACCTCATGCTGGCCTGGTGCATCTCGGGTTACCTGTGCGCGATGTTCATCGGGCTGATGGGCGGGCCGCTGCGGCGACGCACCCGATTCATCATCATCGGCGTGGTCGGCGTCTGCCTCAGCTTCCTGGCGTCCTTCCTGGTCTCCTTCGTCCTCGGCGCCATCAGGGGGCACTTCTTCCAGCTGTGGGGGCTCGGCTTCTGCTGGGCGGTGGCGATCGGCATCGCGGTCAACGGCCTGTCCTACTTCGTCGGACGGTTCATCGCCGTGCCGTCAATGACGATCTTCATCTTCCTGTCGATCCCCTCGTCGGGGGTCGCGATGCCGAAGTGGCTCGTCCCGCCGCTGTTCGGCTGGCTCAACCATGTCGTCGTCGGATCCGGGATCACCGAGATGCTCAAGAGGCTGATCTACAACGTCGGGCCCGGATACCAGCGGGGCTGGACGATGCTGGTGTGCTACCTGGTGATCGGCCTGGTGATGACGTGGTTCGGCCGGCCCTACTGGGAGTGGCGGCGGGTGCGCCAGCTGCTGTCCGGGAGGACGACGATGTTCCGGGACGCCCAGCGCGCCAACGGCAAGCGCAACGATCGGGAGAACAAGCAGATCCTGGCCGCCTTCGGCCTGGCCGAGCGCGACGACGGCGCGATCATCCGGATCGATCCGAAGGCTGTCCGTACCCAGCGGCGGCGCACGAAGCAGGCCGGGAAGCAGCACGCCTCGCCGGACATCCCCGATGACATCTACAAGCCGGGATCCGAAGGCTCGCGGGACCTGCGCTGGGACGCGCGATGGGACGAGCACAGCGGCATCATGGACACCCTCGAGAATGAGCTGAACGTCGCGCCGCGCGACGACGAGGACCGACAGCGACGGGACTGAGCCGACCGATCGGATGACTTCCTGGTCCGACCAGATGGCCATCCGGTCACGGAATTCGGCGGAAAGTCTGGCCAAAAGTTGCTGTTGCGGGCGCCGTGACGCGAGTTTTATATGACGTGTCAGGCCGAACGGGCACTTAGGCCGATGATGACCACCGATGTGGTGATGGCGAGAACTGCATCGATACGACTGCCGCGAACAGTCGCAGGTCATCGGACAGGGGTCTGGGGGGACTGGGTCGCCCGGCCGGAACGCCAGGACGTTTCGGCCGGGCTGGTCACCCCAGCGGATGATGGCCCGGTCGCGACACCCTCCACGGACGCGACCGGGCCTCATCATCTCTCCTCGTATTCCTCGGCCTGCGGATCGTCATGGGGGACGGGGATCCTCAGCGAGAGCGTCCAGTCGAAGCGGGACGAATCGCCCGGTGGGCCGCTGGTGAGTTCGCAGCCATGCCGCGCGGCCTCCTCACGAAGACCACGAAGGCCCAACCCGGTGGACTCACTGGCCGTGGGGACCGATCTGCCGGTCGAGTTGGAGATCGAGATCACCACCGCCTCCTCGAGGGGCGCGGCCCGGATGAGAGCGGTGGCCCCCAGGCCGCCGTGCTTGACGGCGTTGGTGACCCCCTCGCTGAGGAACCGTCGCGCCATGTCGAGATCCTCGGCTCCCAGATCGAGGCCCACCCCCTCGGCGACGGACACCTGGACCCGGTCGCCGACGACGCTCAGGTCCTGTGCGGCCCCCTCGACCAGACGGGGTAGTGAGACCGTGGTGCTCGGGTTGGGGAGTGCAGTTTCGGAACCGGTGGCGTCGACGCCCGGTTCGGCCTCGTCGTCGAGAACCCTCAGAGCGTGACGAAGCTGTTCGAGGGCCTGACGGCTGGACTTCTCGACCGTCTCGAAGATCTCCTCGTCGGCGCGGGAGCGGTGCTGTGACGCATCGGCGTCGGAGCGGGCGGCGGCCAGGGCGGCCACCGTGACGGTGAGCTCGTGAGCGACGTAGTCGTGCATCTCGTGGGCCAGACGCAGCCGTTCATCGCGGCGGGCGCGCTCGGCCTGCTCGCGGACCTGCCTGATCGTCTCCTCCTGACGACGACGCTCGGCGGAGCC
>OMJG01000984.1_pt1 | contig 18412 bp, 18 predicted proteins | sample 1646431 | NCBI WGS metagenome assembly OMJG01 (sample SAMN03771674, study PRJEB25209) | food metagenome | isolation source: Cotija cheese | place: Mexico:Jalisco,Michoacan | collected 2011-12-12
GCACCTGACTCTACCATATTAATCGCATCAATATTCCCAGCGACAGCAAGATCCACAAACTTTGCTGTATTCATATTGAAGTCGTAATGACTTATACCTTTTGGAAGTCCTAATGAACCATATTCAAGTATATTAAACCATGTAAAATCCACAACCCTCTGAATACCTTTTATGTCACATACAGGAACAAGAACATTCTCTTTATCATCAGCTTCATCATAATATAATTCGTAATCCTCATGGTTTTTTGAATACTCTTTTTTAGAAGTTTCTACTAACTCTATTTGAACTTCATTATCGCAAAGATAGTTTTCTAATCCGATATTCCTAACTTTATTTTTAAATAACGATCTTTTAGTTTCCATATATATCCCCTAGTAATTGAAAGACACTGACATTTGTTGATCTATTTTACTTGTTCCGTCTTGATAATCGAATTGTATCTTTGGTTGTATATTGTATTCATAAACATTGAAATTTAACGTCCCATTGCTATCTTTTGCCTGCAACCAATACCCTCTTGGCATGAGTTCATTCCCACGAAAAACCGTTACAATCTGATAAACAACTTTATTACCACTAATCTTTTGTGCATTTCTGACCATTGTTTCATAATGTGTTTGGACTTTTTTATTGGAAAAAGCAGATTGAGTCGCTAAATTTTTAGGATTATCAATACTTCCTAGTTCGCCTTCTTTATAATTTCCGTCCATATCAAAATTGAAACTAGATGTATACGCCAACAAATGACCTCGATTATAAATTTCTTTAGGGTTCATTTTCTTTTGGTGCTAGCCAGTCGGTTTCCACACTTGGCGTTCTCGTCCTTCGGAACGTCCAAGATTCTTTTTATCAATATAAGCAGTAACATAAGTGGTACGATTAAGCTGATCTAAATCACCATAAATAACTTTATTTGTTTTCCAACTATTAATATTAAGGGTGCTTTGACCATTATTTACTTCAACAACTGGTGAACTTCCTGATTCAAAATCATAACCAGCTAATTGATTATATAGCGTTCGGTCGTATGGTTTACCTTCACCATTAATAGAAGGTGACTGACTAGATGATGTACTATCTTTAGCTTGTCGCTTAACCTGACTAGAAGAAGCTGTTGTAGGTGCATGACTATTATTGACATGGCTCAAATAGTGATACCCACCTATTACTAAAACAATGATGATTCCAACGATACTGCTAATTGTTTTATTCTGTTTCATTATTCTCTATCCAATAAGCAATTAATTCTGCAACACTCATGCCTGCTTCTTGTGCTAACTGTGTTAATTTCTCTTTATTAGTTGGTGTTAGAACGGTAGTTAAGGTAGCAGTTTTCTTTTCTTTGCCCACTTTAGGCATTTTTGCCACTGGTGGTGTTTTCTTTTTGTTTTGAGCTTCCGCTTTTGCTTGTTCCAAAAATTTATTATTCATGATTCGTTCCTCCGAGGTTAATTATTTTTTCAAATAAATCATTTAATGATTTTATAAAAGCTTTTTGCTTCTGTTGTTCAGAAGCATTCATTTTATCATAGTACTCAAAGACAGAAATATCTTCCATAAGAGACTTGGCTAAAATTTCTTTCTTTTGAATCATACCTAAATAGTTTGGTTGAATCTTAGCAGTCTCAAGAAATACTTTACTGCTATTCCCAATATGATCGACACGATTTGCAATCAAGTAAGCTTCAGCATTCACATAGCTTTCTCTTGTTCTTGCTTCAACTAAATCATTTTTCAATTCTTCTACTGTATCTTCTAATTCTAGCCAAGCTCTGAGTCCATTTCTTGAAGGATCAGAAACACCTAAAATAATGTCCGCAACTGCCAAGAAGTTAAGCGTAACTAAATCTTTATTATTGTGAGTATCAATTATAATGTATTCATATTCTTCCATTACTGATACATGATCCATAAGCCACATAAAAAAGATTAAACAGTTATTGTGCTTAGACTGTAGATCTAAAAATTTATCTTTTAAATTTTCACTTCCTTTTAGGAAGTCTAAGTTAGAAGAGATAGTTTCTGGATTAAAGGATTGATCTAAAAAAATATCAATAATACTAGAGGATTCTTTTTCTGTTTGTAACGAATAACTTAGATTACAAGAATAGTCTCCGTCTATCAATAGCGTTTTTTTCTTTTTTTGATCTGATAACCACTTTGCCAAGTTAAAAGATACTGTACTCTTACCTGTTCCGCCCTTACCAATATTTACTGTTATAATTTTCATTTTAATTTTCCCTTCTTAGCTAGTTTTTGATAGGTTTTTTTATATTCAGAAATAATTTTATCAATTGCTTTATCTGTTAAGTTGCTTGGAATATAACCTTGTTTTTCAGCTAATAACACTTCTATTTGATCTCTATATTTTTCTACTTGTTGTAAATTCTTTTTATCAATTGGATCTGCTCCAGAACGTTCATATAATCGTCCTCTCACGCTGGTTTTATCTTGTAATCTCCGTTGCTCCTGTCTTATTATTCTTAAAGCAATTGTCAGCTCTGAGGTAGTAAAAGTGTCCAGTTCTTTAAAGTCTGTATATTGATAAAAATTAGGGTCTTTTGTAATAATAAGTTCCTTCAAATGTACCATTCTCATTGTCTTTACCTCCTACTTATTTTTTATATTATTATTTTGCAACTCTTCATTCCAATCTTTGAAATTTTTAGGGATATTATTTTCAAAAGGAATATGGTTAAATTCAACATGCTGTAATGTATTTAAAGCTTGTTTACCTGCAATATCATTATCAAAACAAACATGAAGGCTCTCACAATTTATTTTTAGTTCCAAGTTTTCCAAACCATATTTTAAGAAAGCATATACTTTTTCAATCGTTAAACCATTAATAGATATTAGCCAGTAATTCCCTTGTTTATTCAATTCTTGTTCAAACAAGGTGTAATAGCTTAATAAGTCAATTTCGCTCTCAAAGAAGAATAAATGCTTAGGTTCTCCCTTCATATAATTGAAGCCCCACATGGTGTTCTCTTCTGTCGTAGGAGCTACATATTTGAAGTAATCTCTTTTCGTGTGGTACTGCTCTTTTTCTTCTTCTGTAAGTGGTCGTGTGCCTTGTTTAGTAAAACCTACAACCTCTTCCCCTTTATACCACTTAAAAATAACTTCATTGTTTTCGTTTTGACTAATCAGATCATAAGAGAAAAATTCACGAACAATTCGATTAGGAATCTTCCTTTTAGCAACTAAATAACGTTGAGTTTCTAATGGTACAAAAGCTTCTTTTACTCTATATTTAAAATTTTGGGGATATGATTTTTTAGAAACTTTAGGAAGTTCTTTTCCTTCTAAATCTTGCTCTAGCTTTGATAACGTCTCTTTCAAAGAGAGACCATACATAATCTGTAAATATTGCACCACACCACCACGAGCATTTTTTTCAGATGAACGACTATTCCAAACAAAATAGTTTTTTCGTTGGTTAATTTTCAAGCTATCATGTTGTTTGTGCTGGTAATAATTATGTCCTACACTTTCAATCGGTTCACCGATTGAAAGTAAGTAGTCCACAATAGGAATATTATAAAAATCCATTTTTCCCCTCTTCTCAAATTTACTCTTCGACATAGATTTTCTTAGTAGTGAGTCGATACACGTTATCTGGTTGAATCCATTTTTCAAACTCAGTAATTGTACCAGTTAATTTAATCCAATTGTTTTCGTCTATTTTTCTTTCAAGAATAATAAATCCCCATGGAATTCGTACTTGATTTCGATTCAAATTAAACAACTTAGCAATGTCTTGTTTTAACTTATTTTTGATTGCTGGCAAGTCCTTTTTTGATGAAAATTCCTTGCTTATTACCTTCTTATACATACCTGATCTCTCCTATATTATAACACTTTGCAAAGGTATTTGCAAATATTTTTATATTTGCATTTATAAAGACATTTGCAATTAATATTACCTGTGTACTTGCAAACACCTTTGCAAAGCGTTTTTTATACCTTTCACACTTAGGCGTGTAAGGCTTTCCTCTCTTCTTTTTCACCATGTTTTACCTTTGTACTTCCGTACATTCCCCGAATGGTGTCCATATCGTAGTTTTTGCGACTTCTCTTTTTATAATCTTCTGGGGCTTTATACCATGCTTTTTTATTTCCTGAATATCTAAAGCCTAGTTCTTTGATATTATCTTTATATTCTTTTGTGTTTCCTGTTAACCAGATGAAGGAGCCAACGATTTCAATTTCTACGCTTTCCATTTTAAGGTTAAAAAGTTTATTTAAAAGGTCTTTGAATTGTTCAGGCGTTTCGCTTGTTTCTTTTGTATAGGTTTTTCCGTCTTTGTTCTTGTGTGTATTTTTTAGTTTTTCAAATAAATTATCATATTCATTATTCAGTTGCGCCATTTCTTCATTACTTCCACCACAATCAGGGTGCAATTTCAATGCTAGTTTTTTATAGGCTTTTTTTAGTTCTTCAAGAGTAGTAACGTTTTTTATATATTTCATTTTTATCAATCCTTCTCTTTTTTTGATTTTTGAAAATTCATTTTTGTTAGGCGTTTGAGGAAGTGAAGCTGTTTTCCTCGAATGGTAAAAGCTGTGAATGTTCTACATATTTTGCTCCTTTCTTTTTTCGTTTAGGTGGTTCATTTTCGCCAGTGTGTTCGTTTCGTTTGCTGTGACGTGAACGAAACATACGCACAAAGAAACCGCAAGGGCGAACAAAGTGAGTTCATCTTGACCCTTGCGGTTTTGACTGCTTATGTTAAGGTAGCTAACAGTAAATGAGACGTTACTCACTGCAAAATGAGACGCCTGAAAAAAGAAAGTAGCTGAGGTAGAGTAACGAACGTTTAGCTTTTACCATTCGAGGAAAGTCTTTAATCAAATACAAATACCTTTACACGTATATTTGCAAATTAATTTGCAAAGTCTTTTATACGTGCAAAGATATTTGTATTTGCAAAGAAACTAGGTGAAGCCTTGTTTCTACCGCTTTTTATTCCAATGGCGGAGCGTTTGCTTATGGCATTCCCATAAGCAACTTCCTTTGTCCATGACCTTTTTCGTTTCACAAAGAACGAAGAAAAAAAGGGAAGTGTCCTTGATCGGAACGATCAAGATTAGACAATTAATGGACAAAGGGAGAGGGGAGCTAAAAATAAGTGGGGTTTGGAACGAGGAGCAACTGCACCACAAGTGGAACAACTTATTTTATCATTTACAAGCTTTCTCTTTTAGGCGAATTTTATAAAAGAAAAAGCCTAGTTTTTCACTAGACTTAATGTGTTTATTTTGTGAAGCCAATCATTTCGATATAACCTTTATCATTTGTTTTGACTTTTGCGTTATAAGTCTCTTTAGAATCTTTCTTTTTAATTTTTGTTACAATCGTTTCTTTTCCTGAAAGTAACTCTTGGATATTCTTCTTTCCTAGTTTTTTTCCACGGAAATCACCTGCTAAAGTGAAGGTACAATTGGGATAATTGGAACAGCCATAGAAAGATTTCTTTTTAATAATATTGCCACCACACTTCGGACATTTTCCTACAACATTTTGTTCTTGTTCCACTTTTTTTGCTTGTTCATAGTGTTGTATATCGAGTTTTTCTATATCTGCTGGTACATGTTCCAATAAGTGAATGATGAATTTCTTAATATTCGTTAGAAAAGCTTCTTGTGTCCCTTGTTTTTGTCCAATCTTTTTTAAGTAGCCTTCCCACTTGGCAGTCATTTCAGCACTCGTTAATAAGCTTTGTCCTTCAACCGCTTGGCACAAGACTTTTCCTTTTTCTGTCACCACCAATTGATTTTTTTGAGAGTGAATATACTCTCTTTTCTTCAAGGTTTCAATGATTTCTGCTCGTGTAGCTTCTGTTCCAATCCCTTCAATCTCGTTGAGTAATTCTTTGGCTTCTTCATCATCAACAGTCTTTCCAGCTGTTTTCATAGCAATAATGATCGAGCCTTCGTTATAAGGTTTTGGCGGTTGGGTTTCTTTTTGTTTACTTTGGAGATCAATCGTCACTTCTTGCCCTTCGGTCACTTTTGGAAGTTGTGGTTCTTTTTCTTTATCAGTCGTAGATTCCTTACTTTCAAATAAGACTTTCCAGCCTTGGTTGGTGGGGACTTGCCCTTTACTATTAAACAAGAGCTGTCCAGCTTTCGTTAAAATCTCCGTTTCTTCATAATCATAATTATCTAAAAACATAGCAACCGTTGTTTTAGCCACTAACAGATAGATTTTTTGTTGGATCATTGATAATTTTTCAAAACGTTCTTTTGTTGGTGTCTGTTTAGTGAGGACAATTGCATGGTGTTCTTGTACTTTTGAATCATTCACATAACGTTTTCTTGGCTCTGTTTGTGTCGTTGGGGCATGAATACCTAGAAATGCTTTATAACTCTCAATATTTTCTTTTAAATAATTGAATTCATTATGCGTAATATAAGGTGTATCTGTTCTTGGATAGGTGAGTAATTTTGCTTCATAGAGACTTTGAACAGTTTTCAAAGTTTCTTTGGCACTAATTTTAAACAAACTATTAGCTTTTTTCTGCAAAGCACTTAAAGAAAAAAGGGAAGGACTTTGCGTTGATTTCTTACTCATTTTCACTGATTGGATAATAGCGTTCTGAGAGCCGATTTGAGCGCTGTTTTTCTCAAGGTGACTCATTAGGTCAGATTGTGTTTTAAAACGCTGAGAAGGCTCTAAATTTACCTTGAAATGGTTGTTAGGAACTTGAACGTCCCCTTCTATTTCAAAATAAGGTTCTTTCTGAAAGTTTTCAATCTCTAACTGACGTTTGTAAATCATATAAAGCGTAGGGGTTTGGACACGTCCAATTGAAAAAGTCCCTTGGACGTGCTTCTTTTGTAGTTCCAGCGTATACAAAGGGCTGGCGTTCATTCCAATCAACCAGTCACTAATTTGACGTGTTTGTGCTTCTTGATAGGCTGGAAAATCACTTTCCCCTGTTTTGAGTTGGTAAAAACCTGCTCGGATCGCTTCTTTTTCTAAACTATTAATCCACAAACGTTTGTAGGTCTTACTTTTACTAAAAGCTTTCGCTTCTTTGATAATTGACCACGCAATATTCGAACCTTCACGATCACTATCTGTCGCAACAATAATGGTCTCTGCTTTTTGAAGGAGATTTTTCACAATTTTAAATTGTTTCTTCTTGTCGCTGGCAACTTGGAACTGATAGTCTTGCGGAAAAATTGGGAGGTTTACACCAAACTTTTGCCACTTGTCCTCATAATCACTTGGTTTTGCCAATTCCACTAAATGCCCAAAACCAAAGGTAATGGTTGTTTCATCAGGGAATAGGGAATCCGTAACCGTAAAATAACCGTCTTTTTTCTCTGTTTTTTGGAAAGCCTGTGCATAAGCTAAAGCTTGACTTGGTTTTTCAGCTAAAATAACTGTAGTCATTTTGCTACCTCTCTTATATTTTTTTATATTATTATAACATAAATATAAGCTTTATGTGTACTATGTACAAAATAATCAGACGTAGGTTAGTATATTTTTTGCTAAACGTTTTTGATTTTGACCTTTTCTTTTGACTTTGATTTTAAGATTTTAGAGCGAAGTGAAAAAAGGCGAAGCCTATTTACATTTATCTTATATATTTTACTCTTTTGTTCTTTTGCGGACAAAAATAGTCAGTGTTTTCAATGGTGTACAGAATTAAAGCAACAGAAAAAACGATGTATATAAACAGAAAAAACGATGTATATAAACAGAAAAAAATACCAAACCTGTTTATATCGTGGTATAATAAAAGCATGAAGAAAATCTGTTTGCAGGGAATTTCTTCATGCCACTTCAAAAAACACGCAAAGGAGCGTATTTCTCATGTCTAGTATAACAAAAAAAACAAACAAAACAAACAATCGGATCAATGAAGAAAGGAAAGTGTGTTTCTTGAAAGAAATCGAAAAACGCAAAATAGTCGAGCATAACGATTTAATCACGTCCGTTGCCAAAATGGATAAAACGCCTTTAAAAATCTTTGAGTTAGCGGTATCACTCATTGATACCAACGAGCCACCGAAGGACAATATCATTTATTTATCTAAAGCCGAATTGTTTAGCTTTTTTGATGTGAGAAGTGAAAGTAAGCATACTCGTTTTAAGCAGGCAATCGAGAAGATGCAAAAACAAGCCTTTTTTGAAATTAAAGAAAAAAAGGACAAAGGCTTTAAAATGAAAAGTATTGTGCCAATCCCTTATGTGGAATGGAACGATTATAATGATGTAGTCACAATCCGTTTTGATATAGCAATCATGCCGTACTTAATCGAACTCAAAAATAATTTTACGCAGTACGCATTAACTGACCTAGTAGAGTTAAACAGCAAGTACAGCATTATTCTTTATAAATGGTTATCCATGCACTATAACCAATACGAGCATTACAGCGTGAATGGTGGACGCAGGAACGGACAACTAGAAGAATATTGCAATCCCTCTATCAGTGTTCAAGAGTTACGTTCAATGACCGATACTGTTACTGATTATAATTTAATGCACCAATTTACAGAGTGGGTATTAGAAAAACCACTTGAAGAAATCAATGCACACACACATTTTAACGTGACCTATGACAAAATCAAAAAAGGACGTTCGATTGATTCGATTGTCTTTCATATCACGAAAAAAGCAGTGGCTAAAAACGAATATTACAAGCAGGAAGAACAAGACCCAATTTACTTGCAGGACAAAGCGACTAAAGAGGAACAGCAAAAAGACCTACTAGCACAAGCACTACAAAGTAAGTATACGACACTTCTTTTAAAAAACATGCTCTTGAGTCCTTTTGAAATGCAAGAAATCAAAACAATGGCAGGCTTGCAGGAAGTCGTTTACCCGCTGTATGACGAGTTGAAATACAGACGAGGGCTAAAAGGCGTGAAAGACCACTTGTCTTATGTGTCGGCAAAGCGTGAAGGCTATTCTAAGCGCAATATCGTGAAGTACCTAAAAATAGCGATTGAGAGCTATTTACCAACGGTTAAAAGGCAGGACATAGATAATGAGTGAGAATTACAAAACAATCAAAGAGCTGGCGGACGAGTGGGGAGTTACAAGCTAGAAGATACAGCCTATCAAGCCGACCAAAAATCTAAAGAAGAAACCGAAGAAAAACTTGTTTATCAAGCTATGAAAAGTAAATACACTCAAGTTTTGTTAGAAAATATGTTGTTAAGTCCTTACGAAATGACAGACACCAAATTGATGGCAGGCTTACAGGCACATGTTTATCCGCTTTATGACGAACTGAAAGATTTACGAGGTTTGAGTGGCGTGAAAGACCACTTGCCTTATGTTGCCAGCAAGCAAGAAGCTTATTCCAAACGGAATGTAGCGAAGTATCTTAAAAAGGCAATCGAGCAATACCTACCAACGGTAAAAAGACAAAATTTATAAAAATTAAAAAGGCAAGCACACTAATCAGATGTGCTTGCCTTTTGTTGTAATTGAACTATACCAATTAATAGATACTTTGATAACCAAAAGTTTTTTTGTATAATCATAATCATCAATATCGTTATTTATACATACCTTTTTATAGTTATACCTATTTTGTATCTTTGCTAAAAGGTGGCAGTTCATTGACACCGTTCATTAGATCATTTGGATTCATTTCAAGTGAAATACAGATTGATAAATACTTGTAGATTGAAACTTTAGGCGCTTTTCCAGTTTCAATTTTGCTGAGATAGTCTAGTGAAATATCAGTCATTAAAGATAAATCAGTCAGGCTATATTCTTTTTCAATACGTTGTAATCTAATGTTTTTCCCAATGCGTATTAATACTTTGAAGTATTCGATTGAGTCTGAGGGGAAGTCTATATAATCTAGTTTTTTGTACATAGTTGACTCCTTTATGATCTGATAAATTCATCATATAACATTTATCAAATATAATCTTTTGTCTGTAACGATATAGATATGTTTACAAGCTTAAAAATACGAAAATAAACTATGTACAAATAAAGCTATTTATGGTATAATTAAACTAAGAAGAAGTGTAAGGAATGTGAGGGTATATGAAAGATAAGCCAGAAAATCAAACAGAAAAAATTGAATATTTTATCGATAAAGTAACCTCAGAAAAAGATTTACAACTTTTGCTGGGGGAAGATCCTCCTAAAAAAGGGAAATTTAATGGATTCAAAAAACAAATGTTTAAAATGACAGTTGAATCCTTTAAGCAAACCTATCAAAAATTACAAGATAAGTTTGCAAAACAACAAAATGAGACAGTTATTATTAGTATCTTTGTGCCAAGCGAAGAAAAATATGACTTGATAACGGATAGTCGGAAAATTTCTAAAACTGACTTTTTGTCATTATTTCATGAAAGTATTTCACAGGAAGAAAATATTGAAGAAGCAAACTACCTTTACAATTTAATACTTGATGATTTTCTTGAACAAGAATCAGATAAAACAGTCGTGTCTGTTTCAGAACAGGCAAATGAAGTGAACACTCCAACGCCAGTAAGATCAGAGAGAATTCTAAAAGAAGAAGTATCACCACAAAAAGAACTTCTGCTAGATTCAAAAAATAAGGAAACTGTTCAAGAACGTGCAACAAATCCGACAAATGAAAATAAAAAAGAAGTTACTGACACTATTTCTATTCACCCTAAACTGTATGCACTTGTTGAGATAGATAAAGAGCAAGTATCAATTGATGATCCAGATTATGCTAATAACAAAATTAACGAAGAAAAACGAAAAGTAAATAAAATCGTATCTGATAATGCAAGTGCTTTAGAAAAGGAAATACATCAGGTCTTTCAAGAACAGCTAAATATTTTAGATAGGCAACGTGAAGCAAAATTAATTGATTATCAAAATGAACTACTATCTTCCAGTGATCCACAAGAGTTGCTTTCTTTGTTTAAAGAAAAGGATTCTGCAATTCATGAACAGAAAACTGAAGCTGTTTTTGATTTAAACGAGCAAGAAAATAAAGCAATCAAGGAACTAGAAAAACGTTTTGAAAAAGAGAAAGAACAAATAAAGTTGGAGTTTCTCGATAAAAAAGTAAAAACTGTTGAAGAATTAAGCCAATCCTTCACTCAGTGGATACAAACAAACTACCATGAGATATGGAAAAATTTTTATCAGGAGTTGTCAGAAAAATCAACAAGTTTCAATCATCAATTAATTGATGAAAAAAATAAAGAAGTTCTAAAGTTAAAAAATAAAATTGAACCATTAATAAATAGTGGACTCGATTCTTATAACAAAGAAGCAACCAATTTTCTTGATTATAGAATTCCTAAATTAAAAGAAAATATAAAAAATGATTTAGAAATTTATGCAAAACAACAACTAATAAGACAAGAACAAAACTATTTAACAAAAGATGAGTTGATAAGATTTGAAGAGAATCAAAAAAATTTAGAAGCTTCGATTGATGAATTAAAAAACACAAAACCAATTGAAACAACTGTTGAGAAGATAGAAGAGTCAAGGAAAAAAGAACCAATAATCGCAATTAATTTAACCAAAAGAATGAAAATATTTTTAGTCTCTATCCTTTCGCTTTTTATCGTTGTTGGATTAGGTGTCAGTGTTTATAAAAAAGTGACTTACGTCCCTTCGTTCGATACTTTAATTTCAGACGGACAATACAAAGAGGCAGTCAAGAATTATCCAAATAAAAAATATGAAGTGGTGGATACACTCTATAAGAAAATTGTTCAAGGTGATACAGACAAAATCAGTAAACTAGAAGAGATTAATAAAGAAAAAAAGACTGCCTTAGCAAGCTTTGATCTATTAATTTTAGATAAAGAATTCAATAAAGCGCTCGAACTTTATGAAAAAAGCGCTAAAGAAGTACCAACTAAATATTGGGATAATCAAGCTTCCTTGTTAAGTTATTGCTATTTGAAAAAAGGAAATCTTGAAAAAGCTAAAAATTGGCAAAAAAAAGCTGATGATGAGGTTTTAAATGAAAAAATTTCAACTTATTCTAAAGCTAAAATGCAACTAAACAAATTGAAATCGGACAACGAAAAATTAACTAAAGAGTTAAAGACACTTAAAGATAAAAAGAAACAGAACGAGTTAGGCGAAAAAATTAAAGAACAAAAATCGCAAATTGAAAAAATTGAACAAGAGCTGAAAAATATATAAGGTGGTGACTTGAATTTGGTAGCTAATGGAAAAAAAGATAATTGGATAAAAAAGAAATATAAAATATTAAGTAAAAAAGTAAAAATAAACTGGAGTAACCCTTTTTTAGCCCTGTTTTTACTGATACTGTCACCGTTGATATTTATTGCTAGAAAATCGTTTAACTTAGGTTATCGAATTAAGCATAATCAGGATTACGAAAACTACAAAGAAAGGTTTGATAATGATTTTGGAAATGCTGAAAAAAATCAGTGGGATTCTAAATGGGGAATAACACTAATTTTAATGGTTGTTTATTTCTTTATTCTCTTTTCTTTAGGTGCTTTTCTCAAAGACTTCCTTAATCAAATAGGTCAAGCATTTGCGACAATGTTAGACGATCCAACGAATAATTTAGATAAATTTACACACGAATTGGTCAACTTCGTTAATTTTCATTGGACAAATTACTTTAGTCCTAGATACATTTTTAATAGTTGGGTAGGCATATTTGCTATTAAAACAAGCGATTTCTCTTTGATAGGAAGAGTAATCGTTATAGTTTATACAATTTTTGGAATGCTTGGGTGCTATCGAATATTAGTTCGAAATAAATTGGTTATTGGAAAGCAAAATATTAACAAACAACAATTGGGAAATGATCGCTTTTCAAGAATTGATGAACTAGTGAAAGAATATAAATTAGTACCAGCTTCTAACCAATCTTTTGAAGGTTATGGAGGTGTTCCAATCACCTTTCTTCATTGGTATGAAGTCACCTTCTTTCCAGTTTTTTCAAGAAGTATTTCTTTTAACCAGCGTTGGTTAGCAATGAAAAACCACAAAAAAAGTCATGGGTGGTACTTAATTGATGATACGAATGTTGCCACAAATGCAATTGGTATGACTCGTGCAGGTAAGGGTGAAAAATTTGTAATTCCAATGATCGACTTACTTTCTCGATCTCAAAAACAATCGAGTTTAATCATTCATGATATGAAACGAGAGTTGGCAGATTATACAGCAGAAAGATTGAAAAAACGTGGTTATGAAATTGAATTTTTGAACGTTATGGCACTAGAAAAAAGTATTTCTTATAATCCTTTAAAAAGAGTGCAAGATTTTCTGTATAGAAGGAATTTAGATAAGGCGCAAAAAGATATAACAGCATTAGCCTTCACTATTTATAACGATCCCAATAATCACGAAAATCCATATTTTGTGGAATCCCCTCAATCGTTATTGAGTTCTATTCTTTTATTAAGCGCTTATCATATTATTAAAGAAAAACCAAAAGATCGATCAGAACTTGAAAAATTAACGATTTATAATGCAGTAGATATTTTGAACCGTTTAGGAGGGCAAACGATTCAAATTCAAGGAAGTATGAAAACAACACATGGATTGAATATTGCTTTTGAAAATATGCGCCATGAGGAGTTGGATAAAATTGACTATCTTGAGGAGAGTGATAAACATTTTCTTGCAGAACTTAGAGAATTAGCGTTGATTAACTATTCAGCTTCTAAATTTGCTTCGGAAAATTCCCAAGGGAATATCTTTAGTACTACCGCCAATAAATTAAAAATTTATTTGCAAAAAGATGTTGCATTGATGACATCAAAAAATGAAATAGATCTATCTCGTTTAGGCTTTCCTAGACTGATTGAATTATCTACAGTAAATAAAGAAAAATATTATGGGAAATTCAAAGTCACTATCTTAGATGATCAAGGTACGATACTAGAAACCTTAAACATAGAAACTGATAGAACAGGATTTAGTCAAACACCATTCAATGCAAAATTAGCAGATGAAGGAAAAATTCTTATTCAAGGTGAACAAATAGAAAATGAAGGGCAACAAGAAGTTTTCTACTACAAAGTGAGATACAAGCAGAGACGAGGATTACCAATTATTAATCCAAGTACCAAGGAAAAAGAAATCAAAATGGTGGTACTAGAATCAGAACATAATCCTTCTATTTCTCTTAATATCAAATATTCCAATCAACCTGTGGCACTCTTTCTTATTAGTCCTGACCATGATAAGTCTTATAATCAAATATTATCTTTTATTATTAATCAAATTTACGCAGAAATTTCCGAGTTATGTTACAAGACAGACGGAAAAACACAAACGAGAGTTCATTTTCTTCTGGACGAATTTGGTAACTTGCCAGCAATTGATGAAATAGCGAACAAGATTACTGTCTCTTTAGGTAAAAATATTTTATGGTCATTCTTTGTTCAAGAATTAGCACAATATGACTTGGTTTATGGAAAAGAAATTTCAGAAACAATCCAAAATAGTTGTTCTAATACAATTTACCTTCTCTCACCTTCTGAAAAAACAGCAGAAAAATTATCCAAAAAACTGGGACATAGAACAGTAAAAGGGCTTTCTACTTCTAATGATGAACGTCTAATTACAGCTGGAGAAAAAAATCATAATGCAATGGTAAATAATAATCAACAAAACCTTGTTAAACAAGAACTATTAACTCCAACGCAACTTATGAAATTAGTAGAAGGGGAGACGGTCGTCATTCGAGTGAATAAACAGTTTGACAATAAGCAAAAACGAGTGAAGAAAAATCCTATTTTCAATACTCTTCAACATAGCTTGCCAAGTTCGTACCTCTTCTTAAAAGGATCGGACTCAACCTTTGATTTTGTGAACACACAGTTTCAATCAGAAATCAGTGATCATACAAAGCTAGATTTACTACAAAATAAAGTCAATATTGAAATATTCCCTGATGATAATCAGGAAGAAATAAATACTCAATCCTCTGAAGTAAAAAAAGACGTACCTGAATATGCCAAAATCCTAAATTTACACGGTGAAAAACTAAATAGAATTTTAGAATGGCATAATAAATTTAGCGGACTAAGTAAAACAATAAATCAACTTTCAAAAGAGGACTTGATAGAAGTTTTAACAAGTTTCGCACAACTAGAATCTGTAACCTCTGTATTTAAAAATGAAATTGAATTCGATACGGTAATAAACGATTTGCAAATATTATTAGCAGAAGAACAAGACGTTGAAAATGAACAAGAAGTTCAATAGGGAGGACAATCAAATGAAGAAAAAAATAATCATAGTAGCACTACTAAGTGTTAGTTTACTTTCATTGAGTGCTTGTAATAACAAACATTCCGAATCAAAAGGAAAAGAAGCTAAAACAGAGCAAAAAGAAACAGTGAAAGACAGTGTCGATTTTCTTGTTGGTCAATGGAAAATGGAAGATAAAGGGAAACAATCAGAAAGTACGATAGACTTCGGAGCTTTAAATGGCGGAACAGGAAAAATGTCTAAAAATGGTGAGGAATCTATTTGTGACTATACTCCCAATGATTTCATCGGAAAAGATGGGTATAGACACGTGAAATTAGAGACAGATACAGGAACAAATACTGAACTTATTTACAAAGTTATAAATAAAAACAAAGTGTCTATGGGTATATATGGCGAAACTAATGATGTAAAACCTGAAATGGTTATTTGTGTAAGACAATAGTACGGAGGTGCATGTATGAATGAGAAAATCCTTGAGCTTCTGAACCAATATAGAGACCATATTTTTATAACTAATCCTGCTTTCAATTTTTTTCAAACAATATTATGGGGGTTATCATTAGGTCTATATTATATATCTAGTGCTTTAGAAAAAATCTTTTCTTATGTTTTTCAGATCTTTGGTTTCATGGGCGATAGTTCTTTATTTGACGGTATTCATAAAGTATTCCTTATTGTTGGTGGAGTTTGCTTACTAGGTGCAGTTATCTATATGGGAATTCAGTACACTATGGGTTACAAAGTGGACATTAAAAACTTTATTCGTAATATCGTTTTGGTCGTTATTATCTTTGGTGCAGTACCGACAATGACTAGTGCAGTTGGTACTGTATTGGGAGATGTGAATAGACAAATCACAGAAGCACCAACAGGAAAAGATCACCCTGATAGAGGAAATCAGCCTGACAATATGTCCTTAGCGCCGATTAAGGATAATGTTCATGACTTTTTATGGCTACAACAGAATAATTTCCCTGAATGGGACAATGTTAATCCACAAAATGGTATTACAAAGAGAAGTATCTATCAAGCCAATTTTGGAGAAGTAATTCCTAATAAACAAAAAGAAGTAGATAAGATTGTACAAGGAGTGAAAAATTTATTTGGGGACAAAGACGGAGGAAAAACACTTTTTGAAGTAAAACCCAAAGAAAATGTTTCAGACCCAGATAAGCCCTATACTGAGTACTCAGAATTAGATAAAGTACCTTTAATGAAAGGGTTAAATCAAGGTTGGTCAAGATACAGTGTTTCTTATATCCCCATGTTTTGCCAACAAATCCTACTCATTTTGTTACTCGCCTTTTCATTTCTGAAAATAGTGAAGCTAGGAACTGAAATGATTCTTGTTCAACAATTTGTTCCGATTATTGCTTTTTCTGATGTACATGACGGTACAAAATTAAAGGGGGCTTTTCAAACAATTATTAATACAATGATTGTCATGGTGTTTATATGTTCTATTACAAGATTATTTCTTATCATTTCTCAAACTGTTTATATAGGACTCCCAGCAAACATGGAATTTAGAAATCTCATCTACACATTATTTCAATATGGCATTTTCTTAGGCTGTATGGGAGGTGTTGGGGCTGTAGAGAAGCAATTTGGTATTTCAACCAATCTAAAATCAGAAGGAATGGCAGGTGCAATTGGAACAATTGGCGCACTCTCTGCTATGAAATTTATTGGAAGTTCAGTATACGGTGGAGGAAAATTTGCTGTAAGCAAAGCCTTTGGAGGAAAAGGAGTCAGTTCAGAACAACCACGTTCCAATGCAGATAATCCAAATTTGAGAAGTATGTCTTATGATAACGGACAAGGGAATGCTAGCTCAGAAAATACTCAAGCAGGACAAGAGGAGGCTCAAAACAACGGATTCAATGGCAGAACTTCCAATGTAGATAATCCAAACTTAAAAGATAATTTGCACCCAGAATTTGATAACCCTAACCCACAAAATAATGAATCCAATAGTAAAAATCCCAATGCAGATAATCCAAACTTAAAAGATAATTTACACCCAGAATTCGATAGTCCTGACGTAGAAGATAACGAAACAAGTGGGGGATATTCCAATGCAGATAATCCAAATTTACAAGACAATCTTCATAGTAATTTAGATAATCCGAACTTGAATGAAAATTATTATGACAATTTAGACAATCCAAGTTTGAGTCAAATAGAATCTGATAATAATTTAAATACAGAGCAAAATAAAAATAGTGATCGTTCAAATAAAAAGAAGAAAAAAACAAAAAAACAAAAAAACTTTAATTTGATGAATAAAGCAATGACTTATGGTCAAGTCATCGATGAAGAAGGACAGACAAGAGGAAAACCAGCTGGTGAAGATCCAAAAGAATGGTAACGAGGAGGAGTGTATATGTATGGCGTTGTCAAAAATATTCATGACGGAATAAAGCTTTATGGCTTTATCTATCTACAAGATATTGCTGTTTTAGCAGTATTTGTATTTATTTATCAAGTGTATAGAAAATATTTTTATTTTTCTATTCCGCTTCATATTGCGTTTGCTGTATTTTTACTGAGTATGGCGTTGTTCTTAGTGATTAGACCATTAAATAATCCGCAAAAGCGAAACTATCAATTAATATTTATTATGTTGTCTAGTTTTATCAGTAGAAAAATTGAATCTATTTAAAAGGAGTATCGGAAATGACAAAAAAAATGAGCAAAAACAAAAAAATTATTATAGGAAGTGTTGCTGGTGTGATTATTATTGCAGGGGGTGGACTTTATTCTTCACAAGTTTTAAATCATCACACCCCAAGCAAACAAGCGACTAGCGCTTCTTCTAGTATAAGTAAGCAACAAAGGAAAAGTAAATCTAGTCTTCAAGGGATTGAAGAAGCGCAACAATCTAAAGCTAAAGAAAAGAAAGAACCGCAAAAGCACTCTGAAAAAGATAGTCCTTTAAAAGTTTTAGATACTTTGAATAACAAAAGTTTGCTTACTCAAGTCACCGACAATTCAGACAAGAAATTAAATGAAACTTTTTCAACGATTGAAAAACTAATTTCTTCAACAAAGGATCTGAAAAATACTATTTCAAACGAACATTCACAACAAGAGCAAGCAGACAGACAAAAAGAAGAGAATAAAAAGCCAGATCCAAAACCAGATCCAACGCCAGATCCAAAACCAGATCCAATGCCAGATCCAAAACCAGATCCAATGCCAGAA
>OMJG01000986.1_pt1 | contig 18392 bp, 17 predicted proteins | sample 1646431 | NCBI WGS metagenome assembly OMJG01 (sample SAMN03771674, study PRJEB25209) | food metagenome | isolation source: Cotija cheese | place: Mexico:Jalisco,Michoacan | collected 2011-12-12
GACCTTTATGGGTTTTTGTGTCCACTAGTGTTCGGTTATATTTTACAATCTGCCATAATAAAAAAAATGGGAGAATACTGATGGAACTAAGAGCGTTAAACTATTTTTACGTCGTGGCAAACGAATCAAATATTACTAAAGCTGCCGAGACATTACATGTCACCCAGCCAACGTTATCACGACAGATTAAGCAACTGGAAGATGAATTGGGTACTAAATTATTTGCCCGAGGTCAACATGGTATAACATTAACAAACGATGGTCGACTGTTACGGCATCGTGCCGCCGATATTTTAGGATTAGTTGAAAAAACTGAACTTGAGATTTCTAGAAATGATCAGTTTATTTCTGGTGAAATCCGTTTAGGATGTGGTGAATTAAAAAGCATGAATCAACTAGTAACTAGTATGTCGGAATTTCGACATCTCTATCCAGAAGTTAGTTTTCATATGCATACTGGAGCTGCAAGTGAAATTAAGGATCGATTGCATCAAGGTTTATTAGACGTTGGCCTACTGATGAATCCAACGGACCTAGGAGATTACAATTCACTTGAACTGAATGAACAGGAGAAAATTGGAGTATTAATTGCCGAAGATTCTCCACTTGCTAATTTGGCTGAGATCCATGCTAAGGATCTAGAGAATGTACCTCTCATCATGATGAACCAACTTATGGTTCGTAATAGTGTCATCAATTGGTTAGGTGATTTTTACAGTTCTAGTAATGTAGTGGCAACTTATAACTTACTTTATAATGCCGCATTGCTAGCACGTACTGGTGTGGGTGTTGCATTTGGATTGCGCCTAGATAGTCATTTTGAAGGGGTTGTGTTTAAACCAATAGCACAAGAGATAAAGAGTAAGAGCTTTTTAGTTTGGGAAAAGCAACGGCAACTATCATCTACAGCGAACGCCTTTATTGAACATGTCAGAAATACAAAATAGTAATATCTAAAAGTTTGATATAAGCATTTAACATTCCTACAGTGTGTCTATATAATAAACTCATGCTTTAAGAGAGCAACTAAGAAAAAGAAAGCTGAAATTTTATTATGGACAATTACATTTTTGAATTAAGTGATAAAGTAACTAGAACCACGGTTTCGTATCCTAACCGATTTGGAATTAATTTGGATGCAGATTTATATTTGCCGAAGGAATTTGATGCATCACAACAACATCACGCTATTCTTGTTGGGGGCCCTTACGGTGGAACTAAAGAACAAGCTCCTGGTATTTATGCTCAAACAATGGCTGAACGAGGATTCGTTGCTTTGGCCTTTGATCCATCCTTTTATGGATATAGTGGTGGACATCCACGTTTCGTTTCATCACCTGAAATTTACGTTGAAGATTTTAGTGCCGGAGTTGATTATCTCGGAACACGTGAATTTGTAAATAAAAATCAAATCGCTGCTATTGGTGTTTGTGGTAGTGGTGGATTTGCATTAAGTGCAGCACAAATTGATCCTCGTATTAAGGCAGTTGTAACTACGAGTATGTATGATATTTCTCGTTACATTCGCAATGGTCTTGGAGACACTCAAACTGAAGAACAACGTAAACAATTGTTAAATGAGATTGCAGAACAACGCTATGAAGATTTTAAAACTGGCCGACCAGTACTTGAATCTCGTAGTATGCAACTCTCAGCTTTAACTGAAGAAAATCCAACTCCAGTAGCTAAAGAATTTGCTGATTTTTATCTTCAGCCACGTGGATATCATCACAATGCATTGGCACAACACACCATGTCAAGTATGCCTGCCTTTATGAATTTTTCACTATTAAATCACGTTGATGATATTGCACCTCGTCCAATCCTATTAATTGCCGGTGAAAATGCCCATTCACGTTACTTCAGTGAAGATGTTTACAAACAAGCTAAGGATCCTCGAGAATTATTCATCGTACCTGGTGCAAATCACGTTGATCTATACGACAAAGTAGACCTAATACCATTCGATAAAATTACTGAATTTTTAACTAAGAATGTATAAAAAAGCACTTTGGATAGGAGTAGCGTTATTAGTTATTGGGTTTTTCGTAGTTAGTGCTGAAATCCGTTCTCAACAAATTACCGACTCAATAACTACACAAAAAGTACGCACACATAAGAGAATGCTTAATCTAGAAATTAAACAAAAGAAATTAACGGCAACTATGGTTGATAATTCATCGACACGAGCTTTAAGTAAATGGCTAGCCAATGGTCCTAAAACGATTAAATTAAATGATTTTGAAAGAATGGAAAAAGTTGGTGACTTGGGAGAGAATTTCCCAAGTAATGATACATCGATCACGACTAAAGCGGGAGATCTTATTTTTTATCAAGGAAATAAATTTGTTTTGTATTATGCACCTAACTCATGGAATTTTACCCGACTAGGAAAAATTAATGACATTAATGCTAAGCAATTGAAAGAATTAATTGGTACAGAAAGTGTTACCGTCACACTCTCAATAGATTAGGAGGAAAATTTGTGGAATTAAATGAAAAAGTTATTATGATTACCGGTGCTTCAAGTGGAATCGGTGCTGCAACTGCAAAGCGTCTAGCTAGTGCCGGCTCCAAATTAGTTTTAATTGCTCGGCGTGAAGACAGACTGAATGAAATTCAAAAAGAATTTCCAGAGGCTGAAATACTAATTGAGTCGCTTGATGTCACAGATTACACAGCATTTAAAACTGCTGTTCAAGATACAATCGATAAATTTGGTAGAATCGATGTTTTGTTTAATAATGCAGGAATTATGCCTAACAGTCCTTTAGCTGAAAATCGCCGTAAGGACTGGCAGCGTATGCTTGATATAAATGTTATGGGCGTTCTAAATGGTATTTCCACTGTATTACCAACTATGGAAAAACAACGTTCAGGACATATACTAACAACTAGTTCTACTGCTGGACATAAAGTATTTCCGGGCTTTGCAGTCTATAGTGGTACTAAGTTTGCCATTCGTGCAATCATGGACGGTTTAAGGCAAGAGGAAGCCATGAACCACATTAAATCGACAATTGTTACACCTGGTACTGTTGATACGGAACTGTTCAATACAATTCCTGACGCAGAAGCTCGCTCAGCAGAAGCAGCTCTGCATGAAAATGTTAATAGATCACTTTCCGCTGATCAAGTTGCTGTTGAAGTCGTACACGCAATTGATTCACCCGATAATGTTTCAATTAGTGAAATCAATGTACGTCCTATTGAACAATTAGCCTAATCAAATTTTGATTGCTAGAAAATGTTAGTAGATATTATTAATAACGTACATATAAAAATATAAGCAAATAGCATCTGTCTAGAATATGAATCCAGGTTTGGAACTTATCTTCTAGTACAGATGCTATTTTTGTACATTAAATTTTTAGAAATTTAACAAGGAATTAGTATAAATAGTTCAATTGATATTATACTTTTGAGAAGCCACGAATACTCCTTTGTAATTGGTTTCGACGCCTTAATTATAATGATATGAGTAAACTCATATCTATTTTTATACAATAAAACCCCAGCATGCCGGGGCTATTTAGTTATATTCATCCTTAAACCTTTAGATTTGAACATAAAAATATAGAATTTCTAGTCCGGAATTCCGCGCCGATCTAATTTAAGAAAGTATTCCATTGTTCTATTTATTTTTCACTTTTAAAGCGACTGATCACAAAACCAAGTATCAAACCACACAAAGCCGGTACTACCCAGCCCAAGCTCAATTGTGACAATGGTAAATAATGATTCCAAACTAAAATTTGTTTAATAAAATTACTTTGCATAGCCCTAGGTAAAGCGGCAATTCCAGCAAATAAAGCTGGTATCAAAGTAAATAAAATTGTGATGCCAAACAACCATTTTGACTCACCAATAATTGGATTCAACACCGAAATGATAATCAAAACAATAGCTAACGGGTACAAAAACATCAAAACTGGCGTTGAATAATTGATTAGCTTCGTTAAACCAATATTAGCAACTAAAAATGACAAACCAATTGCAAAGGCTAATACAGCTTGATAATTGAATTTAGGAAACATCTCTGTTGCTGTTTCACTAAAGGCTGAGGTTAAACCAATCGAAGTTTTTAAACAGGCAACAATTGCAATTAAAGCTAATAACAAACTACCAAAAGAGCCAAAATAATAATTGAATACTTGAGCCAAGGTCACTCCACCGTTAGATGCCAAAGGAAATTTATTAACACTCATCGTTCCTATCAAAGCTAAAAAGGCATAAATAACTCCCATCAAAATCACACTGATCAAACCAGATTTAATCGTATCTTTAGCAATCTGTTGGGGATGTTTCACTCCTAGCGATTTGATCGTATCTATCACTACTACTCCAAACGCTAACGAGGCTAAAGCGTCCATCGTATTATAGCCTTCGGTAAAACCACTCAATACTGCATGATCAACGTATTGGCCTTGAGGTGTGATATTTAAACTTCCCATTGGTCTGATAAAGGCAGTTACTACCAAAATTCCTAACAAAACCAAAAATATTGGCGTCAACCATTTTCCAACATAGGTCATCAATTTACTGGGTTTTCTCGCCAACCAAAAAGTTAAACCAAAAAATAGTGCTGAAAAAAACAACAAGACAAAACTTTGATGATTTTTACTAATAAATGGTGCCAAACCTAATTGAAAGGAAATCGTTGCTAAACGAGGGATGGCAAACAGCGGTCCCATCGTCATATACAACAAAATCGTAAAAATATAAGCAAAGGGGCGATTAACTTTTTCCGCTAAGTCAAAAACACTATTGCTACCAGTCATTCCCATACTAGCTACCCCTAAAAGTGGCAGGCCCACTCCGGTTACTAGCAATCCGACAATCGCACCAAAGACATTACTCCCCGCTTGTTGTCCTAAAAATACTGGAAAAATTAAATTTCCGGCTCCAAAGAACAATCCAAATAACATTGAACCGATAAAAAATAAATTTCTCCAAGTTAACTTTTCATTCATAAATAACTACTCTCTTACTTTAAAAATACATTTATTTATAATAAACGAATCCTAGCCTTAGGACAAGAAAAAGCCGAGACATTAGTCATCCCGACTTTTAATTAAACGCTATCAACCAAGCTCCAATGAATTTGACCTTGATATTTACCAGCTATATTATCCTGATCATCATGCAACAAAATACCTTTGTCATTAGCCCAGCTTCCACTAACATCAGTTGTTTTAGAGTCAGACGATGGATCTTGGGCAATCAAAACATTTTGATTCAACATTGAAAAATCATTGTCATTCTTATTACGATAAAACATTGGTCCAATAACTTGAGAAGCATCATCCTCTAAAGTTAATTCAGTTCCATTTGCCGTCAATGTCCACGGCGTATCAGTGCTAATTACTGAAACTTTCCAATGTCCTTTTCTTTTAACGTATCCATCCGATGCCACTTTATTAATGTCTTTGAATGAATAATTTGGATCAACATCTAATTTCAATTGCTTGCCTTCAACTTTAATTTGATAAGTAATTGATTGACTGACCCGATTCATACTATCAATCGCATAGACTGTAATTGTATGCACACCTGTACCCAAATAGTCTGCACTAAACTGCGTAGAATTAGCTATATCACTAGCAATATTATAAGAAGTTTTGCCATCCGTTGTTGAGATGGTTGCTTTGGTGGCTGTTTTATCATCTACTTTCGTATACAACGTAACACCCTTTGTATCAAAACTAGAATTATTGAGATAGTTCATGGCTAAATTCAAATTAACTTGATTATTTGATTCATTTCCGGTCTGAATCGTTCCTAAATCCAAATTATCATTCGTCGTTAATTGCAGACGGTCATTGATAATAAATGATGGACTCATAATATCGTCTAAGAAATATAAACTTTGATATGATGCATGCTGACCTTTGACCGTTGTTGGTGTTGTCTGTGCGTCAGCAGTACCGAAGAGTTCAACTTTAATATTTTCATTCTCATTGTTTAAAGCATCTAAACTTAATGTCACCTTATTATCGCTTGTCAAACTGGCTACTGAAATTGGAACAGTTCTATTTTTTGATTCATCGGAAAAGCCAGAATAAATTATCTGTCCGATGTTGTTATCTTCATCCGGACTAAAATCAACGTTTGATGGCAAAGTAATCTTCGTTGTGATATCACTTCCCGTTCCTTCAAAACCTGAAATGTAATTCAAATTATAATTTAAACGTAATTTGTCTCCATTGGCCACGTTATAATCTGGATCCTTGGTGGCTGCTGTAATAGAAACTGGACGTTTATCCAAATCTTTAATTTCACGTCCTAAATTACCATCAGTACCATACTGCGACAAATCATAAAGTTTAGTGGTAGTTTCGATATTAGCAACGTTTGGCATTTGTTGCATGATAATCGCAAACGTTGAAGGTGAAGAATTCTGCGACCCTGTAGAAGCTGTGAATCCCCAGCGAACTTTGGTATTTCCGTTCCGCATAAATTTGCTGATATCAACTGTCACATTAGTCTTTTTATCATAATCAAGGTAGCTTTTTAAGGTGCCATCGTATGCTTTATCATTAAAAATATACGACATTTTGGCCAAAGTTGATCCAGCTGCAGGTGGCGTGTAACTAAGTTTGAAATGATGCCATGAATTATATACATTCGTTGCTGAATCACTCGTATACCCGGTTAAGTACATACTATGAATTACGTCGCGGTGATTTAAACCGTAATAATAGTGATTCTTATATCCTTGAAATAAGGAAAACCAGCTATTATTTTTTCCATAATAAGTATTGGCACTATCATTAGGATTACTCCCCATATTCGCATCGGTATTATTTTGATTGATACCGACATTAGCTGGATAATCCCAAGCCATATGTTGGCCCTTTGCAATCTTTACCCCGCTGTAAGTCAAACCATCAAAATAATCATCATAGTTACTACCAGAAACCGCCGGACTAGAATTTTGCAAAGTATCAAATTCTAAGGCCCAACTGTTTTGAATTGCACCAAGACTTGGATCAATAAAATTGCTTAACGTATTATCACTAGAACTTGCAACACCCCAAACGCCTAAACCCTCACCAAAAGCAGTCTTACCTTCATTAGCTGAGGTCGCAATCGCCTGAGTTCCTCTAGTATCATCCTGCAAGACGAATGCTAAACCATCGGGAAGATTCTTAGCTGTATCGTCACTGGATCCTGAATAAGCGCTTTTATCACCCATATACAGCCAAGCAGATATAACTTGAGGCTTACTGAGATCAAAATAATTATTAACGCTAGAACTACCACCATTATCACCAGATAATTTACCCCAGAAAGAACTAGTCTGCTCTTGACCACCATCACTGCTTAATAATTGATAAATATCAGTCGAATTATCATAAGTAGTGTTACCGGCCTCAAAAAGTTTAGCGTTATTAACCGTTCCATCTTTATAAGTATCGGCCTTTGATACAAAATCCTTCATTGCAATTCCTGGAGGTGTAGTTTGATATACCTCAGATGTGGTGGGCGGTGTGGCAGCCGCTTGGGCCATATTTATTGGCAATAGACTTAAACAAATTGTAAAAGCAATAAATATATTAATAATTTTTAGTAATTTATTTTGCATACGCAATTCCCCCTTCTCCTATTTAAGAATTACGTTTTTGTTTAAAATAATCCCAATATTATTTATATTTATTATACATGTAAGCCTTACCAATTAATATCCATAATTTATTATAAAATATATTAATAATTTGATATCAAAAAAGACATCCCTAATTGAAGGAATGTCTTAAATAAAATCAAATTAAGCTAAGTATGTATCTTCAACCCATTCGTTAGTAGCAACACGGTAGTATGTGTGACCATTGTATGACTTAGTTTGGTCAGTGTACCAAGGTGTGTTATTTGCCAAAGCACGATTAGTGATCTTCTTAGCAGAGCCATCACTGTTGAAAGCTACTAATGGTACATAACTACCATTAGTATTGTTTACACTAATAGTATTGCTGTTAGTTTGTGAGCCACCATTTGTTTCAGCATTACCATCATATTGAGTCAAATTGTAAGTTTGAATCAAGTTGTTCAATGATGAAGCATAGTTTGGAGCTGTTGCATATCTACCTTGTAGCCAAGCAGTAGCATCCTTATATGAACTAGTGTTTTCTTTCCAAGTACCGCTGTAATAACTTGAATTCCATGAAACACCGTTACGAAGCTTGTTACCATTGTCAGCAAATGATTCGTAATAACTTGGGTACTTTCTGAAGTTAGCATTGATTGTATACCAACCTTGAGAAGCACTCCATTCTGATGTTGGCATTGTTACATAGGCGCCATTGTAGTCACCCTTAATACCAAAAAGGTTGTGACCTTGTGTAGCTAAAGTTGAAGTACCCCATGCACTTTCAAGAATAGCTTGAGCCAACATAACTGAAGTATAAACCCCATATTGTGAAGCTGCTTTTTGAGCCATTGGCACAGCAGTATTTAAGAAAGCTTGTTGTTGTGCTTGTGTTACACCTGAAGCAGCTTGAATAATTGCTGTAGTTTTTGAAGCATTGGCTACAGATTCACTGGCTGCTTGAACAGTTGCAGAATTAGCAACAGTTGTATCAGCTTTCTTTTCATTTGATCCGGCAATGATATTAGTTTTATTATCTTCTGATTTATTATTTACTTGTTCGGTACCTGCTTGTGATGCGGCTTGACTTGCATCCTCAGTTGTTGCAGCTGACACTACGGAAGGTGTAGCGGTTGCAGCTAATGTACCAAGTACTAAAGCACTTGTAAGTAGATTTTTTTTAGACATAGATTGGTTACCCCTTAATAAATAATCTAGTTATAGACTACTATTTAAAAAAAGCACTTTCAATAAAACTCGAGATTTGTAACAAGAATTAAACATTCGAAAATAAATTGTAATTTTTTGTCGCTTGACTTTAAGAATTTCTTAAGAATCTAAAGATTTTCTATACCTAATCAAGGAAAAGTACTGAAATATTGCTAAAAATCCCCGAATAATTACAAGAATATTACGAATAATCATTAATAAAATAATCGGTAGTTAGAATTATATTATTTGAAATTTTGAGATAATAAATCTCAAAACACTACAGTCTCAAGCTTTACAAAGCACTTTTCTTCAACCTCCTTTTTTGTGAATTTTTGTACTACCATTAAAATTTTACAATAAAAAAAACCGCCATTCAGCGATTTCCTATAATTTTGAACTTAACTTAACATCTGGATATTTGTTAGCAAACCAATTTTCCGCAAATTTATTTTCAAATAAGAATAGTGGCTTGTCATCCAAATCCTTAACTAACATATTTCTAGTTGATGACATAGCGGGATCTAATTGTTCTGGATCGATCCATCGGGCAATTCTTGAACCGATTGGTTTCATGACAACGTCACAATTATATTCATTCTTCATTCTAAATTGGAAGACTTCAAATTGTAGTTGACCAACAGCACCCAAGATATAGTCGTTAGTAGTATATTTCTTATACAGTTGAACGGCACCTTCTTGAACTAACTGTTGCATACCTTTATGGAATGACTTTTGTTTCATAACATTTTTAGCTTGAACTTCCATAAACATTTCCGGTGTAAATTGTGGCAAATCTTCAAATTGAACAGCTTTTTTACCTGTATAGATCGTGTCGCCAATTTGGAAGTTACCAGTATCATAAAGACCTACGATATCGCCGGCCACAGCTGTCTTAACAGTTTCTCTTTGATCAGACATGAATTCAGTCGCATTGTTCAAACGCATGACCTTGCCAGTTCTTTGTAGTTTAACATCCATTCCACGAACAAATTCACCTGAACAAATTCTGACAAAAGCGATTCTATCACGGTGATTGGGATTCATATTAGCTTGAATCTTAAAGACGAAACCAGAAAATTCTGGGTCATCAGGTTTAACGACTTCCTCACTGTCTTGTTGCTTGTGTTCAGCAGGAGCTGGTGCCAAATCCAAGAATGTATTCAAAAATGTTTCAACTCCAAAGTTTGTCAAAGCAGAACCGAAGAAGACTGGAGTTTGATTACCAGCTTGAATCTTTTCAAGATCAAATTCATTACCGGCTTCTTTGATCAGGTCAACTTCACCTTGAGCTTGTTCGTAAACGCCCTCTTCCTCGATTGGATTGTGTTCGACTAATTGACCTTCATCATTCATCGGTAAGAAACGATCATCGCCATCTTTTCGGTAAAGTTCCAAACGATTGTTGCGAATATCGATCAAACCTTTTAATTCCTTACCCATACCGATTGGCCAGTTCATTGCACAACCTTCGATATTTAGTAATTCTTCAAGTTCAGCAATCAAGTCTAGTGGGTCACGACCATCACGGTCCAACTTATTCATAAAAGTAAAAATTGGAATACCGCGCTTTTTAACAACCTTGAATAACTTCTTAGTTTGAGGCTCGATACCCTTAGCAGAATCGATAACCATGACAGCCGCGTCGACCGCCATCAAAGTACGATAAGTATCTTCAGAAAAGTCTTCGTGTCCTGGGGTATCCAAAATATTGATATCCTTGTCATGGTAATGAAATTGCATAACAGAACTAGTAACAGAGATACCACGTTTTTTTTCGATCTCCATCCAGTCACTAGTTGCAAATTGTCCAGATTTCTTAGCTTTAACTGTACCGGCAGAACGAATAACCCCACCAAAATACAACATTTGTTCAGTAATAGTAGTCTTACCAGCATCCGGGTGAGAGATGATAGCAAAAGTTCTACGTTTATTAACTTCTTGTTCTAATTGTTTTTGATCCATTTTTTAAGAGCGTAAAAAGTAAATTTCTACGCATTTCCTTCCTATATATAATTCCTCGAAAAAAAAGAAATACACTAGTATTTCTCTTTATACATATTAGTAGTTACATTCTTTATTTTATCATCTGGAACTGTCACGATAACATTTTCAATTCGAGAACCATTCAATTCTCCAGAGGTAATCGTAACTCCATCACCTAAGGTATATGATTCAGGATGCTTAGCGTCAGGGATTTCTCCAATCTTCATAATCAAATACCCAGCAATAGTATCGACATCGTCAACTTGAACTTCTTCTTCAAAAAGCTCATCAAAATCTTCAATTGTCATCAAACCAACGACAGAAAACTTATTAGCTCCTAATCTTTGGAAATTTTTAGTTACTGGATCGTATTCATCATCGATTTCACCAACAATTTCTTCTAGAATATCTTCAATCGTTGCTAAACCGACGATCCCTCCGTACTCATCAACGACCATTGAAATTTGTGTTTGCGTACTACGCATTTTCAACAATAATGTATCAATATTAGTAGCTTCTGGAACAAACAATGGCTCGGTCATAATTGACTTCAAATTGATTTTATCAAAACCAACTTCACGCGACTTCTTTAATAAGTCCTTGATATGAATAATTCCAATGATATTATCCTTATCGCCACCATAGACCGGAATTCGAGAATAAGGTTGATTCAAAATGGCATCGATATTTTCACTGACCGAATCATTGATATCGATCATGAAAGTATCCGTTCTTGGCACCATGATCTCTCGAGCTGTCTTATCTCCAAAGCGAATAATTCCTTGTAACATTTGATATTCATCAGAATTAATCGTTCCACTATTACGAGACTTTCTCAAGGTCGCAATCATTTCATTTCGAGTAATTGGTTCATCCCCTTGATCAAAATCAATCGGTGTGATTTTAATCAACAGATTAATCGTTGCCTCCAACAACCAAACAAACGGTTTCAAAATCAAGCCGAAGAAACTAATCATTGGTTGGGTAAAACTAGCAACTTGATAAGGTCGTTGTAACGCTATACGTTTGGGATACAATTCTCCTAAAACTAACGTGATAAATGATAGGATAATCGTTATAACGATAACAGAGATTTCTTTACTCCCTGGGAAGTCCCCAATCAAGATTTCCATTCTAGTACTCAAAGTAGTTGCTGCACTGGCTGATGATAAGAACCCAGCTAATGTAATCGCCACTTGGATCGTTGACAAAAATTTATTTGGTTCATTGATCATATGTAAAATTTTCTTGGCTTTTTTACTGCCATCTTTTACTTTTCCCTCAACGGATGTTTTATTCACGGATACGATTGCCATCTCGCCTGCTGCAAAAAAAGCATTTAATAACGTTAAAACTATTATTAAAATCAGCTGCCCAGAAAGCGACGCTCCAGAAGAGTCACCACTCATTTAACTCGCACTCTCTTTCATATGTAAACTTAAATATAAACAAAACAATTATAACAGGTGTTATTGTATTCAACAATAAGCCTTTTTAATGATAAAATAGGACTATCAGTATATAGGGAGTTTTCTAAAATGTCTAATAAAAAAATTGCGGTAATCTACTTATTTTTCTTTATAATCCCTTACATTCTTTGTTTGTCGATTATTGGCGTTTCTTATAATTCATTAGTTTTACACGCTTTAACTTGGAGAATTATCGTTGGCGGAATTGTCGGTGCCTTTGGTATGTTTGCGGTCAAAGTTATTGCCCAACGTCCCGTTTTGATTATGTATCGCAGTTCAACTCGCAAAATATTAAAAGAATTGCTTTTCTTCTTCATTTTGGAAAGAAGTAAATTAGTTATCGGTGCTAATTTAGCTGTTGATTTTTGTTTATCGGTTCTCAGTATCTACTTGGTAGCAACATTTTTACCATTAACTTTAATCCTTGGTCGAACACTCGGCTGGTTGGTCCTAATCCTAGTCGTATCACTTACTTTGGCATCTTATCTTGAATTTGAATCACTTTCGATTTACTCAGAGAAAAAGAAATAATCCTTGACTTATCAATTTTTTAATTGTAAATTTGAGTCATCTTAATTGCAGGAGGAATTAGACATGTTGAATTTTAATCAAAAACAAGTTGAATCATGTTGTTGTGTAGTAATGAACGAACATTACTATACTTTTTCAGCATGTCTAATACCACTCAATTGATAATCAAGTAGTGCAAACTAAAACTATCAAGCGAAGTTGACATTAGTCAGCTTCGCTTTTTTTGTTTTTCTACTTAGGAAGGAGTTACTTGTGGAACCTATCAAAATTGGAATTCTTAATTTAATGCAAAACAAGCTTGAAACTATGCGTAATTTTCAAATAGCCCTAGGTGATAAAGTTGAAACAAAATTTTATTATTCAGCCACACGCTACGTTGACCGTCGGCTTGATTCAAGAATCACTGACAATATGCAACCATTAGATTTAGATGAAATCAAAGACCTAGACGGTTTTATCATTACCGGCAGTCCAGTTGAGAAATTAGATTTTCCTCAAGTTTCGTACTTTGATGAAATCAATGATTTAATCGATTTACTTGATCAATTAAATATTCCTCAGCTCTATGTCTGTTGGGGCGCCATGGCCGCCTTGAATAAACTATATGACATTGATAAAAAAGTTTTACCGCATAAAACCTTTGGAGTTTTCCAAAATCAAATTTTAATTGACACTCCACTGCTCAATAATATCAGTGATAATTTTCCAGCACCACATGCTCGTAATGCTGAAATGGATCACCAGCAACTGATGGAAAACCCTGATCTAGTGATTGATGCTGTCAGTGAAAATGGTTTGTTGACTTTGGTTGAATCAATTAAAAAACATCAGACGTTTATTTTCTCACATTTGGAATACCAAAAAGATGGACTAGATGATGAATTAAAACGTGAACAAGAAAGTCCTAAGATTAAACATCCCATGCCCGCTACGGGTTATTATTCACCACTAGATCATCAGCCAGTATTTTCTTGGAAACAAACTCAACAGAATTTTTACAATAATTGGCTACAAACAGTCAAAGAACATAAATTAACTACTTGCTAAGGAGAGAATCATTATGACAAAAATTGCACAAAATATTACTGAACTTATTGGAAACACACCTATCGTAAAACTCAACAAAGTCGTCCCAGAAGATGCCGCTGATGTTTATGTTAAGTTAGAATTCTTCAATCCTGGTAGCTCAATTAAAGACAGAATCGCCCTTTCAATGATTGAAGCTGCTGAAAAAGCTGGCAAGATCAAACCTGGTGATACTTTAGTTGAACCTACATCTGGCAATACTGGAATCGGCTTGTCACTCGTTGCTGCTGCTAAAGGCTATCACTTGATTATTACCATGCCTGAAACTATGAGTATTGAACGTCGTAAATTGATGCAAGGCTATGGTACTGAATTGATTTTGACACCCGGTTCAAAAGGTATGGGTGGAGCTATTAAAAAAGCCACTGACTTAGCCAACGAAAATGGTTATTTCATGCCAATGCAATTCCAAAACCCCGCTAATCCTGCCATCCACGAGGCTACAACTGGAAAAGAAATCATTGAGGCTTTCGGTGACACTCTAGTCGATGGTTTTGTCGCCGGTGTTGGTACTGGTGGCACTCTCTCAGGTGTTAGCCACGCTTTGACTAAGGCATATCCCGATATACAAGTTTATGCCTTAGAAGCCGCTGAATCTCCTCTATTAAAAGAAGGAAAAACTGGTGCTCATAAGATTCAAGGTATCAGTGCTGGATTCATTCCTGATACTTTGGATAAGAATTCATATTCAAATATCATTGAAGTAACTAGTGATCAAGCTATCAAGATGGCTCAAGAAGTTAGTCACAAAGAAGGTTTCCTACCAGGAATTTCAGCTGGTGCTAATATCTTTGGTGCTATTGAAATTGCTAAGAAGCTTGGTAAAGGCAAAACGGTCGTAACCGTCGCTCCTGATAATGGTGAAAGATATCTTTCAACTGATTTATTTAAGTTTTAGCAAGACATAATCTTTTTAACAAGCCTTAATTTATGCGAGAATAGTAAATGATGATTTTCTATATATAGGGGGATTTCTAAAAATGAAAAAGCGTATTGCTTTAATATTAACTACACTTGTGGCCTTGATCTTAGTTTTGACAGGTTGCTCAAGTAACAAGAATGCTAGTGACACTAAGACTAAAGGTACACTAACAATTGGTTTGGAAGGAACTTATGCTCCTTACTCATACCGTGAAGATGGAAAATTAAAGGGGTTTGAAGTTGACTATGGTAAAGCTATTGCCAAAAAACTCGGTCTCAAAGCTAAGTTTGTTCCAACAAAATGGGATTCATTGATTGCTGGTTTGAATTCTAATACTTTCGATGTCGTTATCAATAATGTGGCTGAAAATGCTTCACGTAAGAAACAATATCTTTTCTCAATGCCTTACGTCTACTCAAAATCCGTTGTTATTACTAAAAACGGTTCAGGTATCAACTCTGTTGACGATATCAAGGGTCAAAAGATTGCTGCTGGTACTGGTACAGATAACTACAACAACGCCAAGAAATTCGGTGCTGACATAGTTCCTTCGAGTGATTTCCAAACTTCAATGTCAATGATCGATCAAGGACGTGTCAAAGGTGCCTTTAATTCCAAAGAAGCCTTCTTAACATGGAAGAAAGATCACAAGAATACTGACCTTAAGTACATCACTATTCCAGAAAGCAAGCTCAAATCTTCAAAAATTGCTCCAATCTTCAATAAAAAGTCAACCAAGTTAAGTAAAGACGTAACTAAAGCTACTAAAGAACTTTACAAAGATGGAACTATGAAGAAGCTTTCTATCAAGTACTTTGGTGAAGATATCACTAAAAAATAACCATTAAACCCAGGAGGATTTTTATTTCATGTGGCACATTATCATTACGTCATTACCGGAAATGCTCACTGCGATGTTGCAGTACACCATTCCGTTAGCTCTAGTTTCATTTTTCTTCGGATTGATCTTAGCCGTTTTAACAGCTTTGATTAAATTCATCCAACCTAGTGAAAACAAGTTGATCAAATACCCTTGGCTAGTTCTAAGAGCTATTGCTAATTTCTACGTTTGGGTCTTTCGTTCAACGCCATTACTAGTTCAATTGTTCATCATTTTCTTCGGTCTACCTAGTGCCGGAATTCAATTATCACCATTTATTGCAGCGGTAATTGGTTTCTCAATGAACACTGGTGCTTATGCTTCAGAAACGATTCGTTCAGCCTTGTTATCAGTTCCCCAAGATCAATGGGATGCTGCTTTCACGCTGAATTTCACAACTAAGCAAACCTTGATGAAAATCGTATTGCCTCAAGCTGTCAGAATTGCTTTGCCACCACTTTCCAATTCATTCATTAGTTTGGTAAAGGATACGTCTTTGGCCAGTTCAATCACGATTTTGGAAATGTTCCAAGTCAGTCAACAAATCACTGCTAAAAACTATCAACCATTATTAATGTACACCTTGGCTGCTGCTCTTTATGCTGTAATCTGTACTTTGCTTACTTTCTTACAACATTATCTCGAACGCAGAACTTCAAAATATGTTAAGGGGAGTGAAGCTTAATGATTTCCGTTAAAAATATCGTAAAAAAATATGATGGCAAAGAAGTTTTAAAGGATTTGAGCGTCGACTTTCCATCTGGTAAAACTACAGTTATCTTAGGACCTTCTGGCTCAGGTAAATCAACTTTATTACGTTCACTTGATTTACTCGTTCGTCCAGAAAGTGGAATCCTAGATTTTGGTGATATCAAACTAGATTATTCCCAACCTGTTTCTAAGAAACTCAGTTTTGATATTCGTAAGAAAACTAGTATGGTTTTCCAAAATTGGAACCTCTTCCCTAATTTAACAGTGTTGCAAAATATCACTACAGCACCAATTACCGTTTTGAAACAACCTAAGCAAGAAACTGAAGAAAAAGCTCGCAAATTACTAGAACAAGTTGGTTTAGGTGAATATGCTGATCGTTTCCCTAGTCAATTGTCTGGTGGTCAACAACAACGTATCTCTATCTGTCGTGCTTTAGCGATGAATCCAGAATACGTCTTGTTGGATGAACCAACTAGTGCTTTGGATCCAGAACTAGAGACACAAGTTCTTTTGATTCTTGAAGAATTAAGTAAAATGGGACAATCGATGATTATTGTGACCCACAATATGGAATTCGCTCGTTCAGTTGCGGACAAGATTGTCTTTGTTGAAGATGGCGACATCCTCTTTGATGACACTCCTGATAAGTTCTTTAACCACCCTACAACTAGAATTAAAGATTTCCTATCCGGTATTACTTTTAATGACGAAAAAACCACAAAATAAAACCTCAAAAAAAAAATCCGTATCAACTATTTTTAGTTGGTACGGATTTTTTAGTTTACATTGATTGTTTTCAAATAAGTAAATTTCTTCGTCTCATCATCAAACGAAAACTTCAAAATTGCACAATTCCGCATCTCAATATGATTTAGCAGCTCGTCTAACGGTACCCAGTTCTTCAAAAATAAATAAGTTGAGGCTCCATGACCTACTACTAAAACACGATGATGATTTTTTTGAATCATAATTTTTGTTAACGTCCTTACCATTCGGTCTTGAACTACATCAGCTGAATCGCCACCATACTGCACATAACCATCTCCGACAGAGCCGATTTTGGGATTAAAAGGTGGATTTAAACGTCGATTTTCTCCTTCTAAAAGACCAAAATTCCATTCTTTTAAGCCTTTCAAGCGTTGATATGGTTGGTCAGTAACTAATTCTAAAGTATCAACTGCTCGTTCTTGAGTGGAAGTATAAGCATAATCAAATTTAATATTGTTTTGGTGAAAGTATTTATGAACTTTCTTAGCATCAGCAATCCCTTGTTTTGTCAAAGGTGAATCGCAAACTCCCTGGTTCTTGTGTAAAACATTAAAAAGTGTTTGACCATGACGCATTAAATAGAGTGTCTTTGTCATTTTTAATCAGCTTCAACCGTTTCTTCATACTTGAAGACACCTTTGTCATAAGAAAATTTCATAGCTGAACAATTGGGGATATGAATCGTATGGTCTCTGGCCCACTTCAAGACAAATGAATGAATCACACCACCATGACTAACGGCTAAAACATTATTGACATCAGGTTGCTCCATAATTTCAGTCAAAGTTTGATTTACACGTTGTTGAACGTCATCAACCGATTCGCCACCATATTGGACGAAGAAATCTCCATATGAACCAATTTTTGGATCTGGCTTAGGATTCAATCTTTCACTCTCGCCCTCAAAAACACCAAAATCCCATTCTTTAAGACCCTTTATGCGTTGATATGGTTGATTGGTAATCAATTCCAAAGTATCACTAGCACGTTCTTGAGTTGAAGAATATGCATGATCAAAAATAATGCCTTTGTCTTTAAACATTTGTCCAACTTTTTTGGCATCATCTATTCCTTGTTGTGTCAAAGGAGAATCACAGGCTCCTTGAATTTTATGCAATTTATTAAATAAGGTTTGTCCATGGCGCATCAAATAAAGTGTTTTAGTCATTATCTTACTCACTATCTAACCTGAATAATTCATAAAAAAAGCCTTAGACTTTACAATCGCTTAAGCGATTG
>OMJG01000987.1_pt1 | contig 18390 bp, 16 predicted proteins | sample 1646431 | NCBI WGS metagenome assembly OMJG01 (sample SAMN03771674, study PRJEB25209) | food metagenome | isolation source: Cotija cheese | place: Mexico:Jalisco,Michoacan | collected 2011-12-12
TAACCTGTTTTTCGGATAAACCATCCGTCATATTAATAGTTGTTAGTTTATCTGATTTTCCTTGAACAATAACGCCGACTTTCTGATGCTTTTTATTTTCGCCAACAGCACTATAGTAAACTTTCTGTCTAGAAATACGATAAAATTTTGATACAGAGGTCAACTTATTTGATTGCTTTGCAATTTTTGTGACACGTTCTTTAGCTGTATCGACAGGTTTTTGTGCCTCTCCCAGTATCGATACGCCAATCAAAATAATGAATAAAAACATCAGAATGCCAAGTAACCAGTGTCGAAGCCGCTTACCACGGCGTCCGTGTACCGTTGATCGCATCTCCATATTACTAAGCTCCTTTGTTGTGTATAGTTTTTGCCCACTGTAAAAATAAACCACTTATTACTTTACCAAAGTTTGGCGGCATATTAAAGATATTTATGATGTTCATCAAAGAAATTCTTTAACTCTAAAGATACCTCATAATCATTCAATTCTTTTTGCGGTAAGTTAGATGGCATCATTTTACGTAAGGTTTTGCCATAAGATTTAGTCAAAATCCTAGCATCATAAATAATGACTGCACCATAATCTGTAGGTGTCCGAATAAGTCTACCAATACCTTGTCTTAATCGCAAAACTGCTTTGGGTAAAGTACTTTGATAAAATGGTTGTTTACCTTCTGAATTGATGACAGCCTCTTCAGCCTTTTGTAGTACCGTATTTGGTCGATCGAATGGCAAACGAGCTATGATAAGCAGTCTGAGCTGATCACCAGGTAAATCAATGCCTTCCCAAAAACTAGCAGCACCAAGTACCACAAGTCCATCTTCAGATTGCATGCGTTTCTTTATTTTCCCCCGTGTACCAGTGACACCCTGAGCTAATAAAGTTAATGAACTTTGTTGAAATTTTTTGTTTGATTGTATGTGGTTATAGACTTGCTGAATAGTATCTAATGAATTAAATAATACTAGTGTGTTTTGGTTAACAGACGTTGTCACATCAACCAATTGTTTTGCTAAGTAATTTGAAAAGTCTTTTTCTGTTGGTAAAGGTGCATTTTTTACCATAATCAAATCAGCTTGATTTTTGAAGTCAAAGATATCAGGGTAATGTCTGACTGTTGCAGTCTCTTTATCCAAATTTAACCGATCATATAAGTATCCTGATTTGGTTGATGTAAATAAAGTTGCCCCAATAACTGTGGGTGCCATGAAGTGTGGATACACTTTCTCTTTAAAGTAATTTAAGGTATGCAGTAGACCACCACTTAACTGTAAATTACTACTATCATGACTTTGTGTCTCTGTTAGCCAAAAGATACTGGCCTCTGGAAAATCAACTAAATCTTGTTGAAAAGTAGTTAATTGTTTTTCATACTGGCTAATATTATCTAGCAATCGACGAAAATCAGCTAACTGTTGCCGTTCACCTAATGAAAATGCTCCCTTTGTATCACTAAATTGTGTCAGCAATTCTTGCAAAGCATCTTCTAAGTCGGAAACTCCCGTATGGATACTTTGAACGTGGTTACTTTGATCAATCCAAAATTGTGCAAAGTCATTGTTGGCTAAAGCAATTTCATAAGTTCCTTGTGTTGCAGGTGCCTTCTGATTTAATAGAAAGCGACGATACAACGAAACTTGCAATTGTGGAATTTCAACTGACAGCATTTCTAGTGCACGAAGTAACTTGTTCTTTAATTGATTACCACCAAATATGTTTCTTAAAATATCACCAACAGCTGGTTTTGCATCTTGTAGGATAAGATTAATTGCAGTTTGCACTCGTGCTAGCCAAGTTTGTATTGGCAACTGATGACGGCTTTGGTTTAGAACAGCATCCGGTAAATTCTGAGCCTCATCAATAACTAAATACGGTTTATTCTCAGAAGTACCTAATTCATTGGCGTATTCTGCTAAGTAACTGTGGTTGACAATTAGGAATTGGGCATTTTGCGCAAGGACATATTGCCTTTCAAAAAATTCATAGCCATAAAATGGAGATCCTGCAGGATTATTTGCATTTTGAGATAACTTGGCAATGAATTTTTGTTGCGCATTCATGAGATGCAATTCATCAAAATCACCACGCATTGTTTCCGTCAGCCAAACTAAAATTTGTGCTTTAATAAATTGCAAGGATGTTGTACCTTCATCAATTTGTAAAGAACGTTTAAAGCTTTGTAAATTCAAGTACTGACGACGCCCCTTCAAACTAACTGCACGTACCTCAAATGGTAGAATGTCATGCAATACTGTATTGACGGTTTCTGTTACTTGGGTTTGCAAAGTGATCGTTGGTTCAGTAACAATCACCTTTTTTTGATTTTGATTGGTCAGGTATGCATAAGGTAGTAAAAATCCTAATGTTTTACCCATTCCTGTTGGTGCCTCAGCTATAAATGCAGATTCTCCAGGCTTTTCTGATAACGAACTACCTGAATAATGATTATTAATAGCGTTCATTAGTTTTGCTTGTTGCTCTCGATAAACTAGCTGGTTACCATACAGTTGCTGCTTAGCTGCTCGTTTTGCAGGATAAGTCATACTCTTCTTGGCAACTAATGGTTCAGGATCACTAAAACGACGAATTGCCAAACCATCGATTACCTGTAACTGTTTAGGTAACGGATGTCGCTTGATTTTTGCTTTGGTAAGAACCTGTTCAAACAACGTTTTTGTGTTTTGAGGTAGAACCAATGGCAAGTCAACCAAGGATTGTAAAGTTACCATTGGTAAACTTTCAAGACGATTAAAAATTTGAATCAATAGTTCTGCAGTAGCTAGTGCATCACTATCTGCTTGATGTGGCCGCCCATGTACCAATGCCAAATATGAAGTTAAATCAACTAATCTAAACCCTGGTGCGGTTGGCCAAACAATTTGGCTCAATGTTACTGTATCAATTGCTACTAAATTAAGAGTGTTCATGCCAATCCGTTGAAATTCTGCGTTTAAAAATGGTAAATCAAAGTTGACATTGTGAGCTACAAAAATAGTCCCAGTTAGCATGGTATGAATTGATTCAGCAACCTCTTCAAATGAAGGAGCCCCTGCCACCATTTCGGCATTAATGCCTGTAAGTTGTACGACATTACGTGGAATTGATTCATGAGGATTGATGAGTGTTGAAAATTGGTTAATTATTTTTTTGTTTTGTACGAACGCAATCGCAATTTGAATAATACGACCTGATTCGCTCGTTGTACGGGTTGTTTCTAGATCGACAACCGCATAGATGTCCTTATTTAGCATCGAAACGTACCACGACTTTCTCTTAGTAATCTTATGTTGATTATAGCATATTTGCAGTGTAATATTTACCGATACTTGCATCGAATTATTTCCTGAACATATGAAATATATCTAAAAATTACTTATTCAGAATATTTTAAAATTAAAGATTAAAAAAACTTTTAAGCTTGAAATCCTAATATCTAGGATGTAATTAGTCATTGAATTTGGTATGATTAAGAAAGCTAAAATAAAAAATAGAATGGATTGGTAATTTCAAAGTGAAAAAACCAGGAATTGGCGTCAGCCATGCCAAAGTTATTTTACTTGGCGAACATGCGGTCGTTTACGGCCAGCCAGCTATTGCACTTCCTTTAACGGATTTAGCAATGACTGTAAAAATCGAATCACGTGAAGCAGGTCAGGTTGTGCTATCACAATCCTATCAAGGCCCATTGGTAGCAATGGCGGAAGTCTATGAGGGAATTCGACAACTTATCAACCGTTTATTGCAACATTTCAAATCAGATGAAATGCCCTTTACAATGACGATTACATCCAATATTCCTCAAGAACGAGGTATGGGTTCATCAGCAGCAACTGCCATCGCTATTGTTCGAGCATTTTTTGATTTTTTCGATGAGTCATTATCTAAACAAGAACTGCAACGTTGGGCAAGTATCGAAGAAGCTATTACACATGGATCCCCTTCTGGATTAGACACTGCAACGGCAGCACATGATGAAGCTGTTTGGTTTATTAAAGGGCAACAACCTGAAAAAATTGATATGTCTTTAGATGGCACGTTAATTTTGGCCGACACAGGTATTCAAGGCCAAACGGGGTTAGCCATTTCGGTTGTCCGTGAACATCTAACAAATGACCCTGAAGTTGGGCAACAACATATTGATAAAATTGGGGAAATCGTCAAAGCAACAAGAGAAGCAATTGCTGAAAATAATTTAGCGAAAATAGGCCATTTTATGAATGAAGCTCAAAAGCATCTTTCTGCATTAGGCATTTCTCATCCAAAATTAGATGAATTAATTATGGCGGCACGTCATGCTGGTGCTTTGGGAGCTAAATTAACTGGTGGTGGTGTCGGTGGTACGATGATTGCAATCACAAAAGACGATGAACAAACAGCTCGAGTGATCAAGGCACTAGAAGATGCTGGCGCTCAAGAAGTTTGGACACAAAATTATACCAATGACAAATAGTTTTAGGAGTATTTAACATGCATTATACCGCTCGGGCGCATACAAATATTGCATTACTAAAGTATTGGGGAAAAGTAGATGAAGCACTCATTACACCTACGACAACCTCAATTTCATTGACACTAGACGAATTTTATACTGATACAACTGTTTGGTTTGATAAGTCGCTGCAAAGTGATCAATTAATTCTTGATGGTGAAACAATTTCTGGTAGTGCAGCTCAGAAGGTCAGTCGATTTTTAGATGTAGTCCGAGAAATGGCTGATATCAATGACAAAGCATACGTTGTTTCTAATAACCATGTTCCAACAGCAGCTGGGTTAGCTTCTTCAGCATCAGCTTTCGCGGCTTTAGCTGGTGCTGCTAGCAAAGCTGCAGGATTAAATTTAAGTGTTACGGAATTATCTAGATTAGCACGTCACGGCTCAGGATCAGCGACAAGATCAATATTTGGTGGTTTTGCTAAATGGGTTCCTGGTGATGATCGTACGTCATTTGCTACACCCATATTTGAAAAAGTTGATTGGCCTATTCAATTATTGACGGTGGTTATTAATGATCAGCCTAAAAAAATTGGATCACGTTTAGGTATGCAACATGCTAAAAATACTGCCCCTTTTTATGATATGTGGGTAAGATTAGCTAATAGTCAAGTTAATGACATGATTTTGGCAATTCAACAACATGATATAGTGAAATTGGGTGAACTTGCTGAAGCAAATGCTTTACAAATGCATGCAATGAATACAACATCTGTCCCTTCTTTTAACTATTTGACGGATAAAAGTTGGCAAGTCATAATGATTGCTCAGGAATTGCGGGAACAAGGAATTCCTGTGTATGCAACAATGGATGCTGGCCCTAACGTAAAATTAATTTCTCGACCAGAGGACACATTCATTATTAAAAAAGAACTTGCCAATATAGTGACAAGTTCGCAAATTATTATCGCTAGTCCGGGTCCCGGAATAAAAGTTACTTCAGGAGATAAAATATGATAGCAACTGCTAAAGCGCCAGGTAAATTGTACCTTGCCGGTGAATACTCAATTACTCTACCAAATCAGAGTGCAATTATTGTCGCCATTGACAAGTACATTACAGCAACAATTGATAAGATCGATGTTCAAAAAATTCAATTGAATAGCGACCAATTAGGAGATCTTGCTATTCCAGTGGAGCAACTGGATCAGATATCCTACCCAGATGACTGGCAATTGGTTATACGCACGATCCAAGTGTTGAATAAATATCATTTTGATGATACTTCCGCTTTTCCAGGTATTAAAGTAACCCTAACAAGTGATCTCACTTTTGAGCGTAAAAAGTTAGGGTTAGGTTCTTCTGCTGCAGTTGTCATGTCTATCATAAAGGCATTCCACAAACTGCTTAATCTTAAGTTAACTGAACAACAACAGTTTAAATTAGGTGTACTTGTAATGCTGACCCTACCCCACTTTGATAAAGGATCGATGGGTGATTTAGCAGCTGCAACATATGGTGGTGTCATTGCATATCGTAAGTTTGATGATCAATTTGTAAAACAGTTGATACAACAAAATTCAGATTATGAAACAATCATAAGTACACCTTGGCCATATTTAGACGTTCAACAATTAAATTGGCCATCAGAATGGCAACTTTTAGTCGGTTGGACTGGTAAAGTTGCAGATACACAAAAATTGCTTGAAACAGTATCTTCAGCAGAACAAGCAAAGGCAAAAGAAATGTTGGCGTTACAAACGCGAAATATTATTACAAATATCAGCATGGGAATCAATAATGCAGACTATTCATTGATTGGCATAAACATTTTTTATAATTTGACCTTCTTAATGACATATACTCATCAAGTTGGTATTAACTATTTAACTGAAGATTTATCAAATGCCATTTCCGAAGCCGTAGATTTAGATGTTGCTGCAAAAGTTTCAGGAGCTGGTGGTGGTGATAACGCTATTGCTATCGCCGATAATGATGAGGTGGCTGAAAAACTTCGTCAAGCTTGGCAAAATGAAGGAATTATTCCATTGCCATTAAATATTGCATTATTAGGAGAATAATCGTTATGGAATCAGCGCACGCACATCGAAAAGATGAACATTTAGCATTGGCTGAAGCCGAATATCGGAGGCATCAACCAGTATCATCATTAGAACAAGTTCGGCTGATTCACCAAAGTTTACCGGATTTAAAAATTAGCGATGTTTCGACAGCAATTAGGAATGAAAATTTTAACTTTACTACCCCTTTTTATATTGAAGCAATGACTGGTGGTAGCATTCGTACAGGTCGTATTAACCAACAATTGGCTGAAGCCGCCAAAGAAACTGGCTTAGCAATGGCCGTTGGTTCTCAAAGTGTTGCTTTAAAAGATAAAGATGCTATTGAGAGTTTTACTATTGCCCGTGATACAAATCCAGACGGTTTTATTATGGCCAATATCGGTGCTGGACATTCAGCACAATCAGCACAGCAAGTTGTTGATATGATTGGTGCAAATGCGCTTGAAGTACACGTTAATGTCGCACAAGAAGTCGTTATGCCTGAAGGAGACGAAAATTTCTTATGGCTTGATAATATTATCGAAATTATTCAAACCGTATCTGTTCCTGTCCTAATTAAAGAAGTTGGTTTTGGTATGGATGCGACAACGATTAAGAAATTATACGAAAATGGTGCAGAATACGTTAATATTGGTGGCCGTTCTGGTACAAATTTTGCTGTTATTGAAAATCGCCGCTATCGTGATAAGGAATTCAATTATGATTTTTTATATGATTGGGGACAAACGACAGCAGAAAGTCTGTTAGAAGCACAGTCATTACAGCAAAAACCAATCATTTTTGCAACAGGCGGTATTCAAAATCCGTTAGATGTTTTAAAAGCACAAGTTTTAGGGGCTAAAGCCGTGGGAGTTGCTGGACATTTTCTTCATACGACTCTTCAGGATGGCACAACTGGTTTAATTAATGAGATCACAAACTGGCAGCAACAATTAAGAAAATTATACGCACTTGTTGGTGCTCGTTCTGCAAATGATTTAACCAAAGTCCCCTATGTACTCTCACCAGAGCTACAAAATTATAAAGATCAACGACAATTATAATTTTAACGTTTCGGTTGTAATTACAAAGGTTTTCTTAAACATTTAAAATGAATCTTCAATTTACTTAATTTCTCACCTACTTTAAATGCAAAGGCGTAAAATTAAGATATGAAAAACATGTTAACAGAAAGTATTCGTCAAAAAACTGACGATCAAATTATTGACGCAACGCTGACATTGTTGCAAAGTAAATCCTACGACCAACTTGCGGTTACAGAAATCACCCGTAAGGCAGGCGTGTCACGGATGGCTTTCTATCGCCATTTTGGTACAAAAGAGGCAGTCATTAAAGCTATTGTTGTCCAATTAACACAAGATTTTGAAAAAGAAGCTGCGGAATTACCTTTAAATTCTAGTGATATTTCACGAGCATTTTTTGGCTTTGTAAAAGCAAATGGTATTGCAATTGCTGTCTTACTTAATGCTGGGTTACGAGAACAATTCTATCCGCCACTAAGAGATATACTGCATGGTTTATACGCAGAATTACTACAAAGTAAGGTTTCTTTTAATCGGTCAATTGACTACGTTTCTGACTTTACCGCATCAGGTATGCTCGCTTTAGCTATCCGTTGGATTGCAACTGGCGCACATGAATCAATAGATCAGATGGTAGAAATTGCTAATGAAATGACCACTGCTCAACATGCAAATATTTGATTATATAAAGTAAAAGGACTTGATAAAAAATTTATCAAGTCCTTTTACTTTATGTGTTATTTACGTTGTTGCTTCCCAGCGTTACGACCACCATTTGAATTGCTTGTACGTTCTTGAGTTGATTTTGTAATATCTTTACGTCCAGCTTGCTGTTGCTGCTGTTGTTCTTGAGCAGCTTGCATTGCTTCAGCAAATCGTCCAGTTGGCTTTGACTTAATTTTACCAGCCAAAGCGTCATCAACAACATCTTTCACTTCAAAAGTTTCAGCAACATGAGCTTTCAACTTTGGACGCCAAACAATAATAATTAGAGTTTGGAGAATCATCACTAATGCACCAGCAAAGAAGTATAACGCAATACCGGCATTAGTGACCCAAGTCATAAACAACATCATTACTGGCATGACGTACATCATCATTTGCATCTGCTTCTTTTGCTCTGCAGGAACCCCAATTATTGATAAGTATGCTTGAATACCATAAGCAACAGCTGTTGCAATTGCTAAAATTGGTGCGTGAGAAGAAAGATTAATGCCAAAAAATGATGCATGAGCTATTTCATTAGAATATCTAATTGCTGAATAAAGTCCCATAAAGATTGGCCATTGGATAATCAATGTTGTAAAGTTCATCCCGCCTAATAATGAAACATTATTCTCACGATAGATTGTCATCATTGCTTGTGAAGCTAATAATTGTTCTTCTTGTGTTTGCGCATTTTTTTGTGCATCCTGTACTTTTTTTAATTGTGGTTGCAACAAACGCATTTTTTCTTGTTGAATTGTTGCGTTACGTTGTTGATGAACCATCATTGGTAGCAAAATTAGTCGTACAGCCAAAGTCAAAATAATGATTGACCAGCCAACTGCATTTACTCCCCCTATTGTTGATTCTGACCAGTTCATAAAGTCAGTTAATGGACTTTTCAGAAAATCTGCATGTCCAGTAACGAACAAAACGACTAGCACAATTAATAATATGGGTGTTAAACCTTTAATTTTCATGGAGTATGTCATCCTACCTATTTCATTTTTTCAAGTAATAATTATATCACGAAACGTGATATATGTTCTAATTCTTTGGCTACCCTAAAAAACTAAGAGCTAAATTTATTAATAATAGATGCAATGTCTTTGATAACCAGTGACATCGTACCATCTGGTTTGTTAATAAATTCAACTTTATTTTTATCTTGGTAGATATCCATCGGAATAGAAATTTCAATTCCTGAATCAAGTTTAAAACGTTGTAAACGATATTTTTTTTCAATCTTTTCAATATTTGGTACGACAATATCTTCGTTTAAATGCTTATTATTTATGATCTCGTGATATGCTTCTTGTGCTGAAGTATTGCCATTAAAAACTGATTCAGCAATTGCAGCAGTACTAATTTCACCATCATCTTGAACATTATCAAAAATTGTATTTTGTGTATTTGCTAACACTTCATGCTCAGGAAGATCAAATTTACTAGCGACAGATTTAACAGCTTGTTTAATCACTTTAATATTGTCTTTAGTAGAATTCTCTGGTGAAAGTTGCAAGAACTTCTCCGAAAAATAGTTAATGCGATGGCCATCGATTAGATAACTCTTTTCTAATAGCTTATAGGTACCAGACATTAAATTAATTAACACACCTTCATCAACAGTTTGTGTTGCGGCGGGTAATACTGCTTGGTTTAAGACCAAGTTGTTAATTAATTTGTCATCTTGATATTCAACAGCATGTGTATATCTTGGCGTGAAGTTCAATTTCAATAGGCCAAAGAAATCATCCGCACCCTCTGAGAATTCGACAACCAATAAATCTCCTGCTGGAATAGATTCACTGGGGGCAATAATTTCGAATAATCGTTCAGCCAAATCTGTTGCTTTCTCTGTAAAAGAACGCGTGTCATTATCTGATACAACCATGCCAATTGTATCGTTGTCAGTTAATTGACCTATCTTGTAGTCGCTATTTTCAAATTTTTCAATCAACTTCTCAATGTATTCATGTAAATTAGGCTGAGCTAAGTCTAATTCATTTTGAGATGCAATTAAATTGCCACTATTTTTGTCTAAAACATGCAAAATCACGTGCTTAATAATCATATTTATATCCTTCATAACAAAAAAGTAAGGTCAAATAGCAATAAGAAATTTTTCTCGTAACTATCCTGCCCTACTTTCTTTATTAATTTTTATCCATGTTTTTAATTGGTAATGTTATTCTAAAAATTGATCCTTGTCCAATAGCAGATTCCAGTTGAATATGTCCACCATAACCTTCTACCAGCTTTTGAGCAATACTTAGCCCCAAACCGTTACCACCTTGCTTTCGAGACCTTGCCTTGTCAACACGATAGAATCTATCGAAGACACGACTGGCATCTTCAGGACTAATCCCTTCACCAAAGTCTTGAACAGCTAACTCGACAACATTGCCTGAACGTGAAGCAGCAAAATGAATTTCTTTTCGATCCTGGCTATATTTAACAGCATTATCAGACAAAATAATCAATATTTGCTCTAGATGGTCACGATTCATATTAACAATAGTTGGACCTTTCAAATCATCATCTATCATAAAAGTAAATTCAGGGTGAATCATCTTGAAGTTCGTATAAATGCCATTTATCAACTCTTTTGCATCAGTATCACCATCACGAAAAGTTAATTCAACCTGGTCAGCGCGAGTCAAGTCTAGCATTTCTGACACTAATCCTTCCATTCTACTTATCTCTTGTAGTGATGCAGCAATGGATTCATTTAGTACTTTCGGATCATCTTTTCCCCAACGGTTTAGTAATTCCATGTGACCTTTAACAATTGCAACAGGTGTTCGCAATTCATGAGAAACATCTTCTACGAATTGATGTTGTTGTAGAATAAAGCGTTGCATACGGTCTAGCATATCATTTAGCAGGTTAGATAAGTCAGTCAATTCATCAGGTTTGCGTTCTTCATTTACAACACGAACCTGAGCCTGTGGATCACGATTAATATCATCAACAGTTTTCTTGATATTATCGATTGGACGCAAGAAAAATCCTGACAACCAATAGCCCCATAATGCAATCAAAAATGAGCCAAGAATAATAAGAATTGCAATGATAGAGTAGACACGATTGAACGTTTTATGATAACTCGTCAAATGATTTTCAACAACGATATGACCAATAATTGTATTGTTATTGTTGCGTAATTCTTGATGGCCAACCAGCATTTTTACACCTTGAATACGTTCTGTTCTAATAACTCGCTTCTTAGTTTCATGAAATGGAATCCTGGCTCCTCCGACAGGATATATTTGAGCACCATTTTCGTTGTATACCCGAATCGTATAATCTTTTCGAGTAATTTGTTGCAACACTGGATCATTCACAACTTGATCAAGATCCGTGCTATCAGGGCGTAGTAATTTATCAATTTCAGAGGGTAACATCTGAGATTCATTAATATGCTGCAGTCGATTGGTTACGGCATTTAGCGAACTAGATACCTGCTGCTTTTCAGTGTCCATCATTTGAGTTGCAAATGCCTGCATCACAAACCATGTAAAGATAATAAATATTAAAAAAACACCAGCAACAGATCCAAGTGCCCATTTCCACTTTAAGGAGAGGCCTGTACGTTGTGGTGTTTCTTTAATAATGGACGTTTGCCTACCCATTAAAATTCCTCCAAATTACTGGCGCATTACGTATCCAGTACCACGAACCGTTTGGATATATGATGCTCTTGAATCAGGTTGATCGATTTTATTACGAAGGTAACGGATGTACACATCGACAACATTAGTCTCAATTTCTGAATCGTATCCCCAAACCTTCTTAAGTAACTCTTCACGTGATTGAACAACATTAATGTTTTCCATTAAAATTAATAATAATTCATATTCACGTTTTGTTAAATTAATGATTTCATTACCGCGACGAGCAATTCGATTCTCTTTTTCAACTGTCAGATCACGATATCGAACGACACTTTGATGCGTACTATGCTCTTCTGTTTCAATATCAATACGACGTAGAAGTGCACGAACTCGAGCCAATAATTCTTCGATAGCAAATGGCTTAACAACGTAATCATCTGCACCGTAGTCCAATCCTGATACACGGTCGATAACAGAATCACGTGCAGTCATCATAATAATTGGTGTATTCTTTTCTTCACGTAAGCGGCGAGCAACTTCTAAACCACTTAACTCGGGTAACATTAAATCAAGCAAAATTAAGTCAAAATCATTTGCTAAGGCGGCATCTAACCCACTACGCCCATTATCCTCAACGTGGGTTTCATACCCCTCATGTTGTAATTCTAACTCAACAAAACGAGCCAAATTTTCTTCATCTTCAATCACAAGCACACTGCTCATACGCTATACCTCTGGTTACTTTCTTACAAGATATAATGCCACTCCACTACTCTGGCATATTTATTCTAATCATACCATGATTTTCTAATAAATCATAGTTTCCCCCTATTGGCGTCGACTTTTTGGTGTTTTTGATAAAGCAAAAAAATTATAATTGTAATTGGTAAGGTAATTATGACACCTAGTAACGCATATAATAGCGACAGCATTGAAGAAGTAAATAATTTTGCATTTAAAATTTCGCTAAATGTATATTTTAATTTACTAAATAATACTGCTAGACTCAGAAAGTCTGCTAGAAAACCAAAGAGTACTGTATTAACAGCAGTACCTATAATTTGCTTCCCAAGTAATTGTCCAACGCCTATCAATTCGTTATCTTGAAGTGATGGTTTGCTGTTTAATAATTCGCCAATACCTGTTGCAATGGCAACCGATGCTTCAGCAATCGCTCCCAAAGTTGCTAATAGGGCCGCCACGATTCCTAATGTACCAAAGTTTATATTAATGGCTAGTGATAATCCCTCCAACTCCTCAGAATTTTCTTCTGCAAAGCCTTGCGCAATGGCAATATGTTCGGTAGGTAATATAACTGCTAATAAAATTAACATAACAATGAGACTTGCAATTAAAGCAATGATCGTCGTTCTTTCATCAGCACTAGCACTTAGAACGGTTACGGTTAATAGACTTGCACCACCAATAAGTAGCACCCAGAAGGCATTAAATTGAAAACTAATTAGTATAGTCATCACAACCATAATGGCAAAACTGATCCATAAACTAACAAAAGCTCCAATTCCTTTAACACCACCAATTGCTAGCATTAAAGCAAATAAGATAACTGATAACATCATTAAAACGCTCATGATTGTATACCTGCTTTCTTTTGTTGCCATTTATGAAGGATCCAAACCCAAAATATACCTGCTGGAACTGTTAACACGATACCAATGGCACTGATTAGTGTTTGAATCATCCCCAGTGATAAGTTCATTGTGTAAGTGAATCCCCAATTGTTCCCATTTCTTAAATATAGAATGGCCATTGGTATTTGTTCAGCCATAAAAATTAAGAACAATGTATTACTTAATGCTCCAAAAATTTCTTGTCCAACATGTCGTCCAGTAATTAATAGATCCTTTAGACCAATATCTGGATGTTCACGTTCAACACTAAAAAGTGTCGCAATCATATCTGTTGCCTCATCCATGACAGCTCCAAGCACACCAACTAACGTCATTGATAAAAACATTGGCTGTGGTAATTGGGTTATAAACGACATTAATTCAAAATGAAGCCCCTTACCCTTTGTTAAGCTGAATACCAACAGACCAATTGACATAGCTAATATTGTCGAAGTAATCACAGTTAAAAGAACAGTCCAAGTGAGCCTGTTCTTGATTCCCATAACAAACATTAATGTTATTGCTGAGGCAACCAGACTAAACAAAATAAATAACCAGAAAATATTGGCGTCCTTTGTGATTAAATTCAAATATATTGTAAAAATAAACAGTATTACATTAAGGAAAAGTGATGTGGTCATCATCACACCTGCTTTTCCAGTGGTAATGATTAATACACCAATAACTAGAATTAAAATTGGTATCCAGAAAGTATCTCTTTTAAAGTCCTTTAGACCCCATGATTTTTCTGACTTTGATAAGAAAATTTGATCATGCTGGTGTAAAGGTTGTGTAATAGCCATTGCATCATCATAAGTGTTTTTAAACGAAATAATTTCATTTTTCTTCTCGGTATTTAATATTTTAACCTTAACCCGCTCATCATGTTGTTTGATATTATTACCGTATTGGTCCTGTAGAGATTGAGATGATAAGTTTTTCACGCTCATCACTTCCCCTACAGGCTGTTGATACCAACTTGCATTATGTTGTAATACAAAAAAGCTTGTAATCATCAAAATAAACACAACGAGGAATTTTAAAACAATGATTCTTGTGCTTCTTTTTTGCATTAATTAAACTCCCGACGATTTGCTCCTGCCATTTGGACTTCTTTAGAAAGAAACTTAATTCGCTGCATTAATCGTTCTGCTTTGACAGGTTCTGCGCCATCCTTGGTAACAGTAAAGTGTTCTTTTTCTAATTGCTGCATAGAAAAATTAGAAGTAAAGAAGGTCGTCAGTTCATTTTGCATGCGATATTCTAAAATAACTCCCAAGATATCATCTCTGACCCATGAAGTTAATGACTCTGCGCCAATATCATCAAGGACTAGAATAGGTACTTGTTTAATCGTATTAATCATTTCTTGTGGCTTTTGGTCTGTTCCAATCGCGCCACGAATTTCCACAACAAAACTTGGTAAATGGACTAAGGTAACAGGAATACCTTCTAAAGCTAATTCATTTGCCATTGCCCCCATCAAGTGGGTTTTACCAACACCATATGAACCATGTATATAAAGTCCACGATGATACTCATCAGGGTCTTGTATATAGTCATTAATAAAATTTAGAACGCCAGTCAAGGCCGCAAGTCGCTCAGCATCATTTTCAGAAAAATCGTCTAAACGCGCCTTTTTAATTAACTTTGGCATACCAATAGATTTTACTAAATGTGCCTGCATACTCATGCGTTGTGCTAAGAGTGTTTCTTCATCCGGTTCATAGATAATAACAATCCGTCCTTCGGTAACGGTTAACGCTGGTGTATATCCCTTGTGGACTACTGGTTTGCCATTTTTTGCATTATTCCGCTGTGAATAATATTCATAAAGAACTGCGAAATCACGTTCAATTATTTTACGAGAAAGTTTCGTCTTGTTCTCGTTGAAAAAACGACGAATATCAGCATCTTTAAAAACTTCATTTTGTAACGCTTGGTATCGAGTATTTAATTGCTTTCGATCCATAAAGTCCCGTAATGCATCCCCAACATTCATTGGAGATGAGTCTGATGTTTCTATTTCTTTTTCAAATTCTTGTTCACTCACAGTTAGTTCTCCTCTGAATCATTCTGTCTGCGTCGGGCTCGCATGGCTGCCAAAGCCTCCCTAGCTGAATCAGCATCTGCTTTAGAAATTGGCGTACCATGTTGATTTTCCCAATCAGGACGTGTTTCTTGCTTACTTTGCTTATTTTGTCGTGACAATTTTTTAGATGATTGTGACGTTTGTCGGGATTGCTGTTTCTTAGATCGACGTTGTAGATATTGTAACGCACTGACTGCATCAGTAACATCACTTTGTGCCCAATCATTCACAAGTGTCTGTAAAATTGTTTTATTTAAGGTTTTTCTGTTCTCAATAACAGTTAATTCATACAGCACAATGTTTAGCACTTCAGGTTCGATAATATTCATTTCTGCAATATCCGAAATAGCCTTCACTTCGTTATCAGCGACAAAACCATTATTTTTTTGCCGCAAATTCTTTAAGAATTGTAACGGAGCTACTGATTTTACGGTCTGTACTAAACGAATTGCAGGATTAGATTCATCATTTGATGACTGTTTGGGTTCGTTCGTTTGTACTTTTGTTTCAATACCTTTTGTGCGAACTTGTATTTTTCTGAAATTACCTTCAAGTGATTTCTTAATTGCTGGCAAATCAATTTGTTTATTTGGAGAAGTTGTCGCTTGAATGACTCTGACTAACTCAATATCTGATAAACCATATAGTGCTTTTTGAATCATCAAATCAGCTTCGTTAGTCTGTAGCGTTCTCAATTTAATACCATAGGACTTTAACATATCCGCCATCAGACCTAAATTCAAGGATTTAGTGGCCTTACGAACTTCTTGAGCTAAACCTTGTTCGTGATCACTTGTTGAAAATGGTGCATGATTTCGATGAACGAAACTTTCCTGACCAGCTAAGTCAAAAAAAGTCTTTGATACGTTCTCACCAGCAATTTTTTTGGAATCAGGTAGTTCATCCTTAACTAGCTCGTCAAATAATTCATCACCAAGATAATGTGCTAGTAGACTAGAAAGTAATGCATCTGAAAGAAATGCACGCACTGCCATTGGCGGAAAAATTCGATACGTCCATTGTGAGCCAAAATTAGTGGTTTGTTTATATGATTTTACTAACCCCATACCCTCCAATTTACTCCGAGCAGTTAGGAAAGCCTGTTGATTCATTGCTAATTGATCTAAAAGATCAACATGTCTATTTTTTGCTTCTGGCGTTTCTCCAAGAGTTGCCCAAGCCAAATAAAGGGTATACGCATCACGGCCAATGATTGGTAAGTATACCTTAGTTAATGATCGTACTGCAGTCATATCAATTAATTCATCATATATAAGCCGATAGCGTTGTTGTATAGAAAAATCCGCCATGATTCATATTCTCCTTTACTAAATTGATTCAGTAATGTTTTGAATAACTTTATCCACTTGGGTTAACGTGTTTGCAATCGTACCTGAATTATCAACGATAAAATCTGCTAGTTTTTCTTTCTCAGAAAGAGGCATCTGTGCATCGATCCTGCGCTGTGCTTCTTCCTTAGTTAAATTGTTACGTTGCATTAATCGGTTTAATTGTATTGATTCTGGTACTGTTACAACCATAATGGCGTCTGCACCAGCAATATTATGATTCTCCAATAACAGTGGAATATCTAAAATAACTAATGGTGTTTTGTCCTTAGCTAATTTTTGTAATTCATCAGTCATCATTTGTTGAATTCGGGGATGCGTAATGCCATTTAATTTTTGACGCGCTGTCATATCATTAAATATGATTTGTCCTAAAAGTTTGCGATTTAATGAGCCATCTGATTGCAACACTTGCTTACCAAAAGTATTCACGATATCAGTTAGACCTGGTGTACCTGGCTCGACAACCTTTCTGGCATATTCATCAGCATCTAATACCGGAATTCCCTTAGTTTTTAAATAGTTCGATATGGTCGTTTTGCCTGTCGCAATACCACCTGTAAGTCCTAATTTGAACATTATTTTGTCCTTTCAATCTGACAAACTGGGCAATAGGTCGTCCCTCGTTGAGCAACTTTAATCTTGACCAATGGTTCTCCACAACGTAAGCATGGTTCTCCCACTCGTCCATAAACTTGCAATTCATTTTGGAATTCTCCAGCATTACCAAATACATTTGTAAAACTGTGAACTGTCGTCCCATGATGCTCAGTTGCTCGTGCTAGTTCAGCAATGATATTTTTACGTAAAATAGCTAGTTCGTCTGTTGTTAATTGATTTGCTGCTGTGAGGGGATGAATCTTTGATTGCCAAAGTGTCTCATCCACATAGATATTCCCCAATCCAGCAATATGATTCTGATTTAACAAGAACGGCTTCACGTACATTTTTGATTTACCAAATTCAGAAATCATATAATCCAATGTCAATGTATCTTCTGTTGGTTCAGGTCCAATCGTTGCTAATCCGGCCACTGTCATGACCTGATCATTGGGTACGATATTCATACGACCGAACTTACGCGTATCTCGATAGAACAGATCCACCCCATGATCTAGATGGAAAGTTACTAAATCATGTTTACCTGGCTTTGTCCCAGCTGGTACGGTATAGTATGATCCCTCCATGCGAAGATGTGACACCATGGTGATGCCACCTGTAAATCTAAATAATAAATATTTTCCGCGACGGTCGATCTTTAGAATTGTTTGATTTCGTAAAGCTTGATCAAATTCTTCTGCTGTAAAACCGCCGACTGTTTTTTCCCATCTAACTTCTGTGCTTTCAACCGTGCGACCTGCCACTAAATTTGTCAGTCCGCGGCGAACAGTTTCTACTTCTGGTAGCTCTGGCATATCTCTTTTAAACCCCGTTGTATCAATATTTATATTTTAA
>OMJG01000989.1_pt1 | contig 18355 bp, 18 predicted proteins | sample 1646431 | NCBI WGS metagenome assembly OMJG01 (sample SAMN03771674, study PRJEB25209) | food metagenome | isolation source: Cotija cheese | place: Mexico:Jalisco,Michoacan | collected 2011-12-12
ACAAGTCATGAGTGTTCCTAGAAACACGCCATTTTAATGGCGTTGTAGTTCATTAATAGGTTGTACTTGAATAACTGAGACAATAATCATAGATCTAATTCGAGAGAGAATAAGAAATATAGCGTATACAAAAACATTTAAGAAGAATTTTGGTAATATATGTAGGAAGAGAAAAATGGAGGCATGATTTATGCGATATTCATATAAATATATAATATTAGGTGGCGGGATGGCTGGTGCTAATGCCGCAATGGAAATTCGTAAGTATGACCGTAAAGGGACATTGCTGATAGTCACGCAAGAAACTGACAAACCCTACTATCGTCCTCCATTAAGTAAAGAATTTTGGACAGAGCCAGACTATCCAAAAGAAACGATATATTATAATATTTCGGATGATGAATCGATTGATATCTTAACTGGGACAACTGTGAAGCAAATTAATGCCGATCAACAAACGATTGAGATTGAGGGTGGAGAAATATATCAATACGAAAAATTGCTTTATTCACTGGGTGGCGCTCCAAAGTGGATTGATGGGCTGGAGAGCGAGCGTGTCCTAGCTTTAAGAAACTTAAAAGATTACCGAAACCTCCGAAAATTAGCCAAACCTGGGAGCAAGATCATTATCGTTGGAGGAGGCTGGGTTGGAGCAGAACTTGCAGCAGGTCTAAAGCTGAATAATATGGATGTGACGCTTGTTTTTCCTAATGAAATATTAAACGAAAAACGACTACCACGAATGCTTGCTAAAGAATTTCAACAGTGCTTTGTAGATATTGGCGTTTCTTTGATAAACAATACGTATGCTAATAGTTACAGTGTAGAGGACAATCAAGTGAGTCTTACATTAGAGAATGGCGCTGTATTGAAAGCGGATATTCTTGTTTTAGGAATTGGATTAAAGCCAAATGTTGAATTAGCAGAAGCAGCTGGGTTAGAAGTGGGTAATGGCGTCATTGCTGACAAGTATTTGCAAACTTCCAACAAACATATCTATGTAGCAGGAGATGTGTTGAATTATCCAGATGTAATCATAGGACGTAATCGTTTTGAACATGAAGAGCAAGCGGAGTATTCTGGGAAAGTAGCGGGACGAAACATGATGGGCGCTGAAGAAGTTTATAATCATGGTGCACCACTCTCTTATACGAATGTCTTAGATATTTCTATTGAAGGTGTCGGTGAAATGAGTCGCAACCGTGATGATGCGATTATTGAAGAAGTTGCCGGAGGTTATATTGTATATTATCTTTTTAAAGGCAAACCATCTGGAATTTTAACATATAATGTGAAAGTTGATATGGATAAGGCCCGTGAAATTCTTGTTAACCCACCGAAAACATTAGATAAGCTAACGAGGATGTTGAAGCCTATTTAATTGATTTGTTGAATTCTAGATAGCTTCAGAATTGAAAAAGATGATAAAGAGGAATATTTTATGGAAAAATTTACAGATAAAGTATTATCATATTTAAATAAAAACAAAGATAAAGAGTTCTACATCTATTGTTTAGTCGATACTAGTAACGATGAGGAAGAGATATTCTACATCGGTAAAGGGAAAGGCCAACGAGTCTTTAATCATGAGAAAGCTGCCTTTGATAAAAAGTCGGAATTGATATTAGAAAGTAAAGAAAAAACTGAAGATTTGAAAATTAATAGAATCAGAACTATTAAGGCAGAGGGATTTCCAATAAAAAAAGTAATTTTAAATTACTGGTTATCAGAACGAGAAGCGTTCGCGAGCGAAAACACTTTAATAAATTTATTTAACATTTTTTCGCGACGAAACCTAACAAATAAAGTAAATGGTCATGGAGTCCGGGGAACTGAAGTGGGTGATTTGGAAAGACAGTTTGGAAGTATCCCAATGTCCAAAACTGAATTACAAACTGACGAACTTATACTTGCTGTCAAGATAACAGACTCCCTCCAGTTAGATAAGGATGAAACGTATGATTACCCTTTTTACGATAGAGATGATCATAATCTTAAATCTAGAACGTTAGGGACTTGGAAAGTTGCGAAAAATAAAGCTGAAAAAGTTAAATATATTTTAGGAATCAATACGGGGATAAATAATACAGTGGTTTCTGCTTATGAAGTGACAGGATTTGAACCAGGTATTGATGAAAAAGGTCGACAACGTTTTTGTTTTCACTCAAATTCAAAGAGTGATAATATAATGAAAGCATTAGGGGTATATCAAAGAGCAATATATGATTTAGAATTTGGGAGTGGTCAGTCAATAGTTTATATTAATAATCATTCAAACCACATCTCCAACACACTATAATCAATTATTACATGCCCAACATGACATGTTGAGACGCTTGTGGTTTGTAACATTTTAGCGAAGGAACTCCCTAAGTCTTTAATTGTAGTTGAAGTTCAGTTCATTAAAATAGTTGTAGTTGTAAGTAATATTTTTAAATTTAGTCGACTTTATTGTGCACAGATTATCGGGTGGGTAATTAAATCCTTTGCTAATGTTGAATTTCTTTTAATCTAATTAAAAGACTCAGTATGTAAGCTTTTCGCTGACTTACTGAGTCTTTTGCTTTATTTAAAAATAGTGACTAAAGCTTGAATAGCTTGGTCAATTTCATCAAGCTCTAGCCCAGCATAACCTAAAATGTAACTTTGGTCGAACTGGTTGTTTAATTTAGCGTAGTGGTTGACCGGTTGTAAGCGGATCTTATTTTCAGCTAGCCTAGCTTGAATCACGTCAGTCGGTGGAATCTCACCCTCAATGTTAATAATAAAGAAAAGTCCAGCCCCTGCTTCCTTAATGGTTAGGGGGAGTTGGCTTTGGTTAAGCGCTGCTAGAACCGTTTTTTCCTTACGACGATAATTAGTCCGCAGGCTATTAATGTATTTAGGAAAATGGTTAGAATTGAGAAAATCAGTCATTAAATATTGCTCAAAGCTGGAAATATCACTGGTTTTTAAATGAGCTTGATGGAATTTATTCATTAATTGATCGGGTAAAACTAAATAAGACATCTTAAAAATTGACCCCATACTTTGACGAAAGGCCCCTAATAAAATGACGCGCTCTTGGTCGTCCAGACTAGTCAAAGCAGGAACAGGACGCCCCTTGAGGCGGAACTCATTATAGTAGTCATTTTCAATAATATAACGGGTTTCTGCCTGATAGGCCCATTTTAATAAACGCTGACGTCGACGGATCCCCATGATAATGCCTGTGGGAAACTGATGGCTGGGAGTAGTAATCACGATGTTGGCTGATGTAGTCTCCAAATCTTTAACTGAGAAACCATATTTATCAATCGGAATTCGAATCGTCTTTTGCTGATAGTCTGTAAAGACATCTAAATTTTTATAATAGCCAGGATCTTCTAAGGCATAGATTGAATCGTCTAATAAGGGAAATAGCGTCTGTAAGCTAGCCTTATGACCGCCTGTAATGATGATATTGTCAGCTGAAGTCATCACTCCCCGGTATTTACGTAAATAATTAGCAATAGCCAAGCGTAAAGGGAGAGCACCCAAGTCTTCTTTTAAATTACAATTAACCATGCTTCTTGCTAGAGCGTCGGGTGCATACTGCAATAATTGTTTGGGTTTTAAAGTAGTCATATCACGGTTGGCAAAGTGAAAATCATAAGTATATTGGCTGGCTTCACTTATTTTAGCATGCTCATGTTTTAGTGGCTTTGTCTCAATTTCCTCAGAGGGCAACATATCAATTGCAAGTAAATCCACAAAATAGCCAGATCTTTCCCTCGGCACTATATAGCCTTCATCAGTCAGTTGGTCATAAGCGTTAATGATCGTATTAAGACTGACTTTTAAATGATCTGCCAAGGCCCGACGTGAGGGTAATTGGTCACCACTTTTTAAATGTCCCTGGGCAATTTGCCGGATGACTTCATCAACTATTTGTAAGTAGAGGTGTTGGTCTTCGTTAAAGTTCACCGTAATCATGTTTTCTCTCCCCTCGTATTGTTTATTTTATTCATTATACATAAAAAACTATCTGGACCCATAAAAATATCCATTTTTGCATCTTAAGAAACATCCAAAAGACTGTTAAAGTGAAGACAATATTTATAAAGGAGCAATCAAAATGAAACGATCAATCGAAGAAGTACATAAACAATTAGCTGGTGGCGTAATCATGGACGTGGTAAATGTGGAGCAAGCTAAAATTGCTGAAGCGGCTGGTGCCGTAGCGATCATGGCTTTAGAAAGAGTTCCTGCAGACATTCGAGCTGCTGGTGGTGTTAGTCGGATGAGTGACCCTCAAATGATAAAAGAAATTCAAGCAGCAGTTTCTATACCAGTCATGGCGAAAGTAAGAATTGGTCACTTTGTCGAAGCTCAAATCTTAGAAAGTTTACAAATTGACTATATTGATGAGTCAGAAGTCTTATCAGTAGCTGATCATGTTTATCATATTGATAAACAACAATTTGAAACACCTTTCGTTTGCGGCGCTAGAGATTTAGGTGAAGCTTTACGCCGTATTCAAGAAGGGGCTAAAATGATTCGTACTAAAGGTGAAGCAGGAACGGGGGATGTCAGTCAAGCGGTTACCCACTTAAGAAAAATCCATGAACAAATCCGCTATGTGGCTTCGTTACAAGATGATGAGCTCTTTAACCAAGCTAAGGAATTAGGCGTCTCTTATGATTTATTAAAGCGAGTTCATGATACTAGTAAATTACCTGTGTTGAACTTTTCAGCTGGTGGGGTGGCAACACCTGCTGATGCGGCTTTAATGGTGCAATTAGGTGCTGAAGGCGTTTTCGTTGGTTCAGGTATTTTCAAATCAGGTAATCCAGAAAAACGTGCCAAATCCATAGTTGAAGCAGTTGCTAATTACAAAAATGCTGCCAAATTAGTCGAAATCTCAACTGATTTAGGCGAAGCGATGGTAGGTATTAATGAAGAAGAAATTAAAGTTATCATGTCTAACCGTTAACCATTAAAAACGAGTATTTCAAAAGTCAGTGGGCTTGGTCTACTGACTTTTTTATTTTGTCCTAGGCCGTTTGGGAGCTCTTCTTCCGAGGGGGGTTATCGAGGAGTTACTTAATACCACTCTGCTGTATCTAAATATAAACGCTCAATAAAAGCAAAAAAGTTCATTAAAAATCTTTATTTTAATCACAGTATAAATCTTCTTGCTTGGTCTCATATTTATTTTAATAGATTGTTAAACTTTTCACAAATTCATTGTAAATCCACCAGCTTTGCGATAAAATTAATTTATAAGAAAAGGAGAGTGTTTTCATGAGAGGAAAATTTTTAGCAAAAGATTATGTTAATAATGACTATAAAGATATCGTATTCAATCGTCGTTCATGCCGTCGATTTGACCCTAGTCAAAATATCAGTCGTGATGAAATCGTCGAAATGTTAGATGAAGCGACAATTACACCATCCGCATGTAACTTACAATCATGGCACTTTGTCGTCGTTGATAATGAAGAAGCTCGTAACAAAGTCAAAGCAGTCACGATGCCGTTTAACTATCCCCAATTAGAAACAGCACCAGTTACAATCTTTATATTAGGCGATACTCACTCACATAAAGTTTATCGCGAAGTTTGGACCAAAGTGTATGAAGAGGGCAAAATTACCAAAGAAAAATTAGACGCCATCTTCAATTCATTTTTACCAATGTATGAGAAAGCTGATCGCGACTTTTTAATTAAAGATGCTACTTTAGACAGTTCAATGTTAGCAATGCAATTATTATTGGTTGCTAGAGCACACGGATATGAAGCGAATGCATGGGCAGGCTGTAATTCAAAAGACTTAGTTGCAACTTTAAACCTTGATAATGAGCGTTTCGTGCCTATTATGGCAATTTCAATTGGTAAACCAGGCGAAGAACCACTTGAATCAACACGTTATGATGTGAATTCTAAAATTAACTTTCTAGCATAAAAATTGGCTCTTTGTCAAATAAGGTTGATGAAGGATCATGCTAAGATCAAGCGACGAATAACGTTGCTTGATCTTTTTTCTTTGATTCGGGTTCATAAAGACGAGTCATGAGTAAGATTCTGTCTCTAAAATGGCTATAGTTTCGATAGCCATAGGCATTCCGTTTTAGTACTTTAATCTTATTGTTGATGCCCTCTAAGGGACCATTAGTCAAACCTGTGTAAACAAAACAATTGTGGATAGGTTTCTGATACTTTCTAAAGGTTCTTAAGACACGCTTTAATCCTGATGAGATCTTCAGCTGATTCGCTTGAATCAGGGTGGTTTCGAATCGTTTCCAGTTTTTTAAGCGATACGCTTGGCCTAATTGCTTTAGCAATACAATACCTTGATTAAGAATAATGCTTGTATCATCGAGCTTTGAACTTTACCAGATGGTGATGAGATAAAGAGCGGTAATGAGTCCGAGTAACGTTATAAATTAGAATTTATAGTGATGATTATCTGAAGGTGTACTACGAAATTGAGCAAAAGAATTGGAGTGTCAGTATGGAGTTAAAAGATTTTTACTTCCAAAATATACAAAAGGATGAATATCATTATCGTTTTTACGATTCGATTGAAGAACGTTAATAATGTTTACAATATATTTAGTGGTTATACGGAAGTAGAGGATTATGAATTTGAGGTGTATGATGCAGAGGAAGCGATAACAAAGTTTAGAGAATTATGCCAGCCAGATGTAGATTTTTCTGGTAGTGAAAATAAATGTTGGTTTTATCTCATATCGTATTATTTATACAAAGTAGGATATGTGATAAAAGAATTTCCTAGATTATTGGCACGACCACCTGTTGCACCTAGTGACTTTACTTATGGAGAAATTAGGAACAGAATTATTGCAGAGGGAGATGATGATAATGGGACTGTTCGATATGCTGTCAGAAGAACATTTGTTGCAAGGTTGACATTTGAGCAGAAATCAACCTATGTTGATATAGATGATTCAATCAGAAGTTTATTGAGATATCAAACCGACAAGCATCATTCAATAATATGAGTATAGATGAAAAACTTGCAGAGATAGCAAATTTAATAGAAAGTTTATTAAAGAAGAACGGTAAGTTTCTTACACTTGATTATTCTACGATTTGTTTTGATTATATTTCTAACGATGTAGTAACAAGCTATAGAAAGAAAATGCATTGTTTTAGGCATGCCACAGATGATGCAATATCGGAAAGAAAAACCTATTCGGAAGAACAAAAAAGCTTCTTTGTTGATTATGGATTGACCATTGTTAAAGTGATACATTCTTTGTTGGAATAAAAACTGAGTAGACAAGTTTTTCGGGGCAAACAAGATTTCAACCTGTCGGAGTCATTTTTTCAAATCGGATAAAGGAACTGATATTTTCCCACATACGCAAGCCCACAGTGGATATATCCCCTCAAAGATAATTTGGTAAAAAAGGAAAATAGAAATTCCCCTTTGACAGCTATGATTTCATCTCAAAACATGTTGAAGCAGTTATGTTAATGGAAAAGATAGTTGATTAAAACCTTGGTAATATAAGGCTGTTAATGAAAATGATAAAGGCATTGAATGTGTAGATGACATTCAATGTCTTTACTGCTATATTGACTATTTTTTTCACAATATTTCAATAAAAGATGCTTTAGTATTTTTAAGGGTGACACTAGTTTTGACGATTATTTTATGTTTAATTGTGAGTAACGTTTACATTACATTTGTTCATGGAATATATAACATATGTTATAATGGAGAAAACTGTCAGGGGGTATTTCCATGAAATGGCAAGGGCGCAAACGTAGTGGTAATGTAAAAGACTTGCGTGGTCAAAACACCGGAAATGGTGGATTAGGTGGTTTGGGGCAAGGGCGATCCGGAGGTAGAATACCTATTCGGCTTCCAGGTGGTCGCGGGACTTCAACTGGAGGCAGAAGCTTAGGTTGCGGTTCGATTATCTTAATGCTGATTATATTCTTTGTATTTGGTGGGACATCTTTATTAGGTGGCAACCAATCTAGTTCAAGTAATAATCAATCGAGCGATCAAACCAGTCAGGTAGATGTACAATTACCAGGACAGATGGAATCGAATACGCAAATTCAAGCAAATCCTAATAGTCAGGTCAGTTTACCAGAGACTGGATCCACAGATAGTGAAACAGTTACTGAAGATGAGTTGGCTGAATTTGTTTCTGTTATCCTTTATGATACTGAAGAGTACTGGACACAAGCATTTTCTGAAGCTGGATATACTTATAAGGCTCCAGATTTGGTCATCTTTGAGGATGCTGTGAATTCATCTTGTGGGTATAACACATCTGAAGTTGGACCTTTCTATTGCCCAACGGATGAAACTATTTATATCGACTTAGATTTCTATAATCAACTTGTTAAAAATTATGGAGGCGGTGGTGATTTTGCTATGGCCTATGTGATCGCCCATGAAGTAGGGCACCATGTTCAACAGCAACTTGGCCTTTCCGATCAGGTTCGACAAATTCAGTCTGAAGTTGGTCAAACTGAACAAAATCAATGGACTGTACGGATGGAATTACAAGCTGACTATCTTGCTGGTGTATGGGCACATAACGTCGTTGAGAATGATTGGATGGAAGCAGGGGACCTTGAAGAAGGATTAAACGCAGCTTATCACATTGGTGATGACGTCTTGCAAGAAAAAGCTTATGGCCGTACGATGCCCGACTCTTTCACCCATGGTACTGCTGAGCAACGGCAAAGATGGTTTAAGAAAGGGTTAGAAGCAGGCGACTTGTCACAATGGGACACTTACAATATAGACTATAGTAGCCTATAGAGTGGGTTACAGAACTTGCTTAATGGATATAGTATACATATGCAGGGAATTTTAGTGCAGCAACATATACTGTATTTTAATAGGGTTTTATATGCAAAATCTTCATATGTTTTTAAATAAATAATGATTATACTAGCTACTAGTATAGTTTGTAGATGCCTCTTAAAGCCAGATTACAGTCTTGCTTTAGGAGGTTTTATCATGTGGAAGATAGCTAGGATAATCATACGTCAAATGGATGATGATAGTTTTGAAACGTCGAACTAGCGTCGCGTAAAAGTATTATCATTTTTACTTCATAATTGAATGGATAAATAAGCCGAATAAAAGTTTGCTTATCTTAATCTAAATGTCTAATTTCATCACGATTTGAAATCTATCAATACATTTGGTATAATACGAATACAATTAAAGAACACAACTTATTCAGAGCAAGTGGAGGGATTTGGCCCTATGAAGCTTCAGCAACCTACCTTTGGCAAGGTGCTAATTCCAACTCGAAAGAGATAGATGAGTCTAACCAAGTTATTGGCACGACGAGTCGCGTTGTGCTTTTTTTATTGAATAAAATAACTAGGAGTGTGTCGAATGTTTAATGATGAGTGCGTAAATTTTAGTGAATTTGTAGGTGGGATTGGCGCCCTAGGTTTTATGCCGTATTTTCGTTTTCGCAAAAGTAAGACAGGGGACCCTAAGGAGCATGATCATATTGCTGTGATCTGTCGTGATGAGCCATGTTCTGGGGCACATATTGCTAGAGTTTGCGTGTGTTGTATAGGAAAAGTCCATGTCAATGATTATGATGGATTTAAGGAGGCAATAAGCCCTGAAACTTATGATCAATTAGTCAATTTGATTACTAATTTTTCCTATACCGATGTGGACTATAAAGCAATACGGTAGTAAAAAAGAGACCCTACTAGTTGCCGCTAAGGCTAGCTAGTAGGGTCTTTTGTTTTTTTTATAAAGAGTGGTTAATTGAATGATATGAAATTATTGAAGTAATTCTTTAAAGGCGTCCACAAGCGGTGTTAATGGCTTGCCTAATACCTTTTCAAAGTCGTCTGATTGTACATCTAATACACCATTTTTGATGTCTCCTTGAATCGCTAGGAAGAAGCCTGCTACTGGTTCTGGTAATTGATTGTCAGTTAAATTTTTAACGAATGCTTCGTCGTTAGTTTCTAGAGGGGCAATTCCTTTACCTGTTGCTTCTGCTAGTGCTTTAGTTAAAGTTGCGTAGTCTACTGGTTTACCAGATAGTTCTAGGATTTCAGGGAAATTTTTTTCATCAGCTAAAACGATCGCAGCTGCTTCAGCGTATTCGCGGCGTAATGCCCAACCAGCTTTACCATTTTCAGCGGTGTATAATAGTTTACCACTATTTAAAGCTGCACCTACTAGTGGTAGTTCATTTTCCAAGTACCAGTTGTTTCTTAAAATTGTAAAAGGAATGCCGGATGCTTTGATGGCTTTTTCGGTATAACGGTGGTCAGTTGCTAGGTCGGCAGAAGATTGGTCTGCATTGGCGAAGCTTGTATAGGTGATAAAGCTAACGCCAGCTTCTTTGGCTGCATCAATTGCATTTTGATGTTCTTCTTGACGAGTGCCAGGTGCTGATGAAACTAGTAATAAGCGGTCAATACCTGTGAAGGCAGCTTTTAAAGATGCTTTATCTAAGTAATCGCCGATGTGTACTGTATAGCCAGCTTCAGCAAGTGGCGCAGCTTTTTCTTCACTACGTGCTAAGATGTGGATATCTGATACGGGAACTAATGTATTTAATTTGTCTAATGCGAGCCCACCAAAGGCACCTGTTGCGCCAGTTACTAAATATTTCATGAATAAACACTCCTTTTTTCTACCTGTAATAATTAAAGTTACAGGTTAATAATAGTGAATGTGCTATAATAAGTCAAGAGAAAAGAGGTGGGATATTCAGATGAAACATTCAGTAAAGTTTAGTGATGCTATTCATATTTTAGTTTATATCGAGATGCTTCAAGGTACGGACTTATCTAGTGAAGTGATTGCCAAAAGTGTGAATGCTAATCCCGTTTCTGTTAGACGCATTATGAGTAGCCTCAAAAAGGCCGACCTAATTACTAGCCAATCTGGTAAGGCAAATCCAAAATTAAGTAGAGATCCCGAAAATATTTCTTTTTATGATATTTATCAAGCTATCGACGAAGAACAGCAAATATTCCGTGTAGATGAGAAAACAGCACCTGCCTGTATCGTAGGTGGTAATATCCAGGGTGTTTTAGCGGAAAAATATGATCAATTGCAACGTAGCGTTGAAGCGGAGATGCAACAAATCAATCTAGCGGATATCATCCATTCCGTCTCACAAAGTGCCAATCAATCTGAATTAAATGATAAAGAAACCAAGCAAATACTCCAACGATTTTTATAAAAATAAGCTAAGTCGATGATACTTGTAGGTGGTATTTATGATGATAGGTTTCTCATAAAGCCTGAAACAACCCGTTTATCCTTTGGAATCGAAGGTGTTAGTATAAGCATAACAGGTTTAGAAAAAGTATCAGCAGTAACTTAATGAGTAAGTAAAAGTTGCTGAGAGACTACCTGTAAGCAGAAATTAAGTTGATGAAGGTATAAAACTAATTTTTAAAAAGTTATGCGCTAAATTTTATTAATATAGGGAATTAAGCTTAGCAAAAGGTTTAAAATGAAATAAAAATTAAAAATAAATAGTTGACTTATCATCAAAATGTCATTAATATGTATTAAACAATATATGTAGTACGCGATGATGGGATAAGTATTTTATGACACTTGCTTAGAGAGCCTATGTGTGGTGGAAGTAGGTCAAGAAGATTAGAAGAAAATGGTCTTGGAGCATAATAGTTTAAGCCTAAGATAGGTGAGGATTATTCGGGAGCCCCCGTTACAGGGAAAGAGTACAATGATTTTTTAACGTACTCTGTGAGTTTATATTAGCGATAATATAATAAATTAAGGTGGTACCATGAAGTAGCTTTCATCCTTTGCATAAGCAAGGGATGGAAGCTTTTTTTATGAAAAAAATTATAAAATCGGGGGAAATTATTATGACTAAAGACTATAAAATTGAGACACAAGCCATTCACGCTGCCCAAACAATTGATGAAACAGGGTCACGCGCTGTTCCTCTACACCAAACAACAGCTTATGTTTTTGAGGATGTAGCGCAAGGCGCTAATCGTTTTGCCTTAACAGAAGGTGGCAATATTTATACGCGAATTACAAATCCTACTCAGGGCGTCTTTGAAGGTAGAGTGGCTGCTTTAGAAGGTGGTTCAGCTGGTTTGGCTGTCGCTTCGGGTATGGCCGCTATTTCTTATGCTATTCAAGTTTTAGCTAAAGCAGGAGACCACATTGTAGCGACAGCTAACCTATATGGCGGAAGCCACAACTTATTTGAACATACTTTCAAGGACTTCGGTATCGATGTGACGATAGTAGATACGAGTGATTTAGCGAATGTAGACCAAGCTATTCAAGACAAAACTAAGGCTGTATTTGTAGAAACGATCGGCAATCCGGCTGGAAATATTGAAGATATTAGTGGCTTAGCTGAAATAGCGCATAAACATGGTATTCCACTAATCGTTGATAATACTTTTGCAACACCTTATCTATCACGACCTATTGAACATGGTGCTGATATCGTTGTCCATTCAGCGACTAAATTTATTGGTGGTCACGGTACGTCAATCGGTGGGGTAATTGTAGAAAGTGGACAGTTTGACTGGCAACAAAATGATAAGTTTCCAGGCTTAAGTCAAGCAGATCCAACTTATAATGATCTTGTTTTCGCAGATGCCTTTGGCCCAGCAGCATATACTACAAAAATTCGTGCGACGCTATTACGAGATACTGGAGCTTCAATTTCACCTTTCAATGCGTGGTTATTAGTTCAAGGCTTAGAATCATTACATGTACGTATGGATCGTCATGCTGAAAATGCAGAGAAAGTGGCTACATTCTTAGCGCAACACGACAAAGTAGAATGGGTTGATTATGCGGGATTAGAAAGTAGCCCATATTATAGCTTGAAAGAAAAATACTTACCTCTAGGGGCAGGTTCAATCTTTACCTTTGGTGTTAAAGGTGGCTATGAAGGTGGAGTTAAATTCATTGAAAATCTAGAACTATTCTCTCTATTAGCGAATGTTGGAGATGCTAAATCATTAGTGGTTCACCCGGCTTCAATGACCCATAGTCAGTTAACTGAAGAAGAGCTAGCTGAAGGTGGCATTAAACCTGAAACAATCCGTTTATCTATCGGAATTGAAAATGTGGATGATATCATAGCTGACTTAGATAAAGCATTAGCTGCGATTTAACGACTTAGTGAAAGATAGATTGATGTAGGAACAATTTTATTGGTTATGCAGGCTATAATTGAATAGATTATAGCCTTTTTTATCCTAAAGATAATATTCGTGATTGTATATATTACAATATAAAACATACAATCATACTTTCAATAATTTGAGAAAAACGAACGTTAAAAAGTTAGATAAGTTTAGGTTGTTAGAGGACTGATATGGGGATTTTATTTTGGAAATAGAACCCGAATAATTATGCTACGGTATTTTATGTTGGTTTGTTGTTGGGATTATTACTGGTGATATTGGTAAAGGAACAGCGACTGGCTTTCCATTGTTTTTAATATTAGCCTTTTTCGATGATCTTCTGATAAAATAGGTTAAACAAATGGTTGCGACTATAAAAAAATCGAGACTTGTAAAAGGAGCCTATCATGAACGAAGGTAATAAAAGAAGTAATATTCAAATTGGTAGCCAGGTAAAAATTGTTCAAAAACAGGACCAACGATCTGGAAAATTAACAGAGGGTATTGTGGGTAAAATCCTGACAAACTCTCAAAACCATCCACATGGTATTAAAGTCATGCTAGAAGATGGCACCGTTGGCCGAGTAAAGGAAATATTATAATTGAAATAAAACTTTCAAATAATTCGGAAGCTAGGTATCTACAACCTTAGTGGATACCTAGCTTTTTTATTGTTGCTTCAATTAATTTATAATTTGTTGCTTGATTTGGAAGAAATGGTATATATTACAATTAAGTTAAGTGGTAGCTGAAAGCTAAATTCGCGCTGTAGTATTATTTGGCTAAATTTATGACTATTGATTTTGTTGATGTATGCAGCGAGAAAAGTTTTGTGAATATAATAAGGAGAAAAGTTATGGTCAAAAGTTTAAATAATGAAAAAGAACTGAATAGGATGCTCAATATAGGTAGTTTTAGAAACCTTTCCAAGGATAAAATTATGAATTTTGTTTCTGAGATACCTAAAAAGGGTAAAGAAATTGCAATGAACATTTGATACGAATAATTAAGATATAATGATTTAAACATCCATATTTTTAATGTTTTGTTAATAAAACCCTTGACTTCTTTTTGCCTGTCTCGTTATACTCTAGTTAATCGAATAACAACTTTAAACCAATGAAGTGGAGATAACGGTGTAACGTGCAGTTACAGGGAGTGGGGATTACTGAGAGCCTCGCACAACGCAGTGCATCAAATGGACCACGGAGGGCGCAGTTAAAGGAAGTGTATTTGGAGACAAACTTCTGATTATTCTGCGACGTGACGCATACGTCAGTTGCGAGGGATATGTTAGTATCCTGCAGAGTGTACAGGCGTAGTGTCTGTAAATTTAAGGTGGTACCGCGGATGTTTTTAGAGCACCCGTCCTTGACTTGTATTAGTCATGGATGGGTGCTTTTTTGTTGTTTTCGCCCCAATCGTCATGACTAGCCGTAATTTTATGATTTTAATAATGAATTAAAAGGAGCGTACGACAATGATTAGACCAAGTTTAGAAGAGGCGAGACAGTTAGGGAAAGACCATACGATTATCCCAATTGCTTTAGAAATTTTTTCCGATGTAACAACCTCAATCGAAGTGCTGAGAACGATCAGCAAACAATCCGACCACTTTTACCTATTGGAGAGTGTGGTGAATAAGGATAACTGGAGTCGTTATTCTTTTCTTGGCTATAAACCAAACTTGTCGATCCACTCAACAGACGGCCAAGTGACCGTGCAAGAGGGCAAGCATGAAGAAAGCTTCCAAGCTGATGATCCACTAGCATCCTTGAACGATATTCTTGACCGTTATAAGAGTCCAAGTATTGAATATTTACCGTCTTTTACAGGAGGTTTGGTTGGTTACTTGTCTTATGACTGCATCAAATATACGGAACCATCTCTACAGTTAACGAAAAATAACCCAGAAAATTTCCGGGACTATCATTTCATGTTGATGGATAAGGTCATTGCCTTTGACCACTTCCGCCAAAAGATTGTCTTAATCGTCAATATTGAAACCGACAAATTAGAAGAAAATTACATCCAAGGGGCTACAGACTTGAAGGATATGGAGCAACTGATTATGCGTCCAGACCCTGTTCGTGAGGAGGATTTGTCCCAAGAGGTGGGCGACTTTGAAGCTTTGTTTAGCCAAGAAGATTACGAGCGTATCGTAGAGAAAATCCAACACCATATTGTGGAGGGTGACATCTTTCAAGCGGTGGTATCCAACCGGTTTAAGGCCTCATTTTCCGGGTCACTACTACAAACTTATCGCCTGCTTCGGACGATTAATCCGTCACCTTACATGGTCTACATGCATTTCGATGACTTAGAAATCGCGTGTGCATCACCGGAAACCCTGGTCTCTGTTCGTAACGGTGTCGCTTCATCCTTCCCATTAGCCGGTACTGTACCGCGCGGGGCAACGGATGCGGAAGATAGAGCATTAGTTGAAGGCCTTTTGGAAAATGAAAAAGAGTTGGCCGAACATGACATGCTTGTTGACTTAGCCCGCAACGATATCGGAAAGGTTGCTGAATTCGGTACCCTAGAAGTCAGTGAATACAGAGCTATCAAGCAGTTTTCACACGTCAGCCACATTTCATCTAAGGTAACGGCAAAAGTAAGATCAGACGCGACTTGTTTAGATGCCTTAAAATCGGCACTACCAGCGGGTACTTTATCCGGTGCTCCTAAGATTCGGGCCTGCCAATTGATTGATGAAATTGAAGATACCAAACGGGGCCCATATGGCGGTGCTTTAGGTTATATCGACTTTGCCGGAAACATGGACATGTGTATCGGCATCCGGATGACTGTCTTGAAGAATGACCAAGTCTTTGTCCAATCTGGCGCAGGGATTGTGGCAGATTCAGATCCTGAAAAAGAATACTTAGAAACAAAGAACAAGGCCAAAGCCATGATGACAGCATTAGGACACGAGGAGGCGTAACCATGATTTTACTGATTGATAACTACGACAGCTTTACCTACAATCTCTACCAATTGATCGGCAAGAATACGGATGAAGCCATCCAAGTTGTACGAAATGACCAAGTCACCATCGATGAAATTATTGATTTAAATCCCTCACATATTGTCATCTCACCTGGTCCAGGACGACCGGAGGATGCAGGCGTAACAGTGGCTGTCACCAAAGAATTGGCTGACCATTTTCCAATTTTAGGGGTTTGTCTAGGTCTTCAAGCGATGTGTCTAGCTTACGGGGCGGATATTATTCATGCCCAACCGGCTGTTCACGGGAAACAGTCGACCATTCATGTGGCGAGTGGGAGTGAGATTTTTAGAGGGTTACCGCCAGTTGTGCCAGTAGCCCGCTACCATTCGCTGATTGCGGACCGACAAAGTATGCCGGATGAGCTACTAGTGATTGCCGAATCGGACAAGGGTGAGGTGATGGCTGTCCGTCACCGTAAACACCCAATGTTTGGCGTCCAGTTCCATCCCGAGTCGATACTGACACCTTCAGGCGAAACGATGATTCAGAATTTTCTTAAAATAGGAGGTAACACACATGATTAACAAGGCGATTAATGAATTATTCTTAGGCAATGATTTATCTAAAGAAACGGCAGGCCAGGTTATGAACCAAATGATGGAAGGGGAAGCTACTGACAGTCAAATGGGTGCTTACCTTGCGGCTTTGCGGATGAAGGGTGAAACAATTGACGAAATTACTGCTTCAGCTGAAGTCATGCGAGATAAGGGCCTTAAATTATCCGCGAAAAAGGACGTCCTTGATATTGTTGGGACGGGTGGGGATGAGCTAAACTCCTTCAACATTTCAACCATTTCTGCCTTTGTCGTTGCGGCTGCTGGTGTTGCGGTAGCCAAACATGGTAACCAGTCAGTATCGAGTAAATGTGGGTCAGCGGATGTATTGGAAGCCTTGGGCGCAAATATTTTCCTAACGGCGGACCAAAGTGCACAAATCTTAGAGGAAACAGACTTCTGCTTTATGATCGCCCAAACTTACCATTCAGCCATGAAACATGTGGCGCCTGTCCGTAAACAATTAGGGGCCCGTACCATGTTCAATATTTTAGGTCCTTTAGCCAATCCAGCGGGTGCAACCAAACAGTTATTGGGTGTATACGACGAGAAATTAGTGGAACCACTTGCTCAAGTATTAAACCAATTGAATGTGAAACGGGCTATGGTGGTTCACGGTCATGACGGCTTGGACGAAATTACCATTACGGATACCACAACTATTTGTGAAGTCAATGATGGTAAGGTAACTAGCTACTTTATTACCCCAGAACAATTCGGCCTTGAACGTGGTCAATTGAGTGAGCTAATCGGTGGAGACCCAGAAGAGAATGCTCAGATCGCTTTAGATATTTTAAACGGTGAACAAGGCGCCCGCCGCAATATCGTTGTCATGAACGCGGCTTGCTGCCTGTACATGGGTAAAGATGAATTGTCTTTACGAGACTGTGTCCGTCTAGCTGAAGAAATGCTTGATTCAGGTAAGGCTAAAGCGAAATTAGATGAATTTATCGCTGCAACTAACCATGTTAGGCAGGAGGTCACTGCATGAGTATCCTAGATGAAATCGTCCTTGCCCGGGGAAAAAGGGTAGCCGAGGACAAGCTAAAAACATCTTTGGAAGACTTGTTCGCAACTTTACCAGACCGTCATTTACCACCATTTACTTTTGAACAAGCCTTGAAAGAAGGGGACATGTCCTTTATATGCGAAGTGAAAAAAGCCTCGCCATCAAAGGGTTTAATTGCTAAAGAGTTCCCTTATGTGGACATTGCCAAAGATTACCAAGCGGCTGGAGCGACGGCCTTGTCGGTTTTAACAGAAGAAGATTATTTCCAAGGGCGCAACCAATACTTACAGGAAATTAGCCAAGCAGTGGATATTCCTATTTTGCGGAAAGATTTTGTGATCGACCCTTACCAAATCTACCAAGCTCGGGCAATCGGGGCGGACGCTATACTATTGATTTGTGCAATCTTAAGTCCAGACCAGTTGGCCGCATACATTTCCTTAGCGGACGAATTGGGCTTGTCGGTTTTAGTGGAAGCCCATGATGCGGACGAAATCGCCATGGCCATTCAAGCTGGCAGCCGAATTATCGGGGTCAACAACCGAAATTTACATAACTTTGAAGTGGACTTTCAAAATTCGATTCGCTTGAGAAATCTGACGCCGGATGACACGGTATTTGTTGCTGAGAGTGGGGTTAAGACAGC
>OMJG01000990.1_pt1 | contig 18315 bp, 18 predicted proteins | sample 1646431 | NCBI WGS metagenome assembly OMJG01 (sample SAMN03771674, study PRJEB25209) | food metagenome | isolation source: Cotija cheese | place: Mexico:Jalisco,Michoacan | collected 2011-12-12
GTTGCGCGGCTAAGCACCTATAAAAAGATTACCAACAACAGTTGACAGAGAACCGTAATAAGTAGCTGGGTAAGCGCCCATCATGAGTTGTGATGGTGCTTACCCAGCTTTTTTATGTTAACTTGTAAAGCTATTGAGCCTGTTTATTAAGTGACTTTTCAGTAGCCTGATTTTTGTGCAAACTGTTTCGTTATCCTGTCGCCTAGTGATTAGTGAGTGCTAGAATTAGTCAAGGAGGTGAAGTAATACGTCGTTTACTCATGGGGAGAGTAACGTTGATGTTACAAAACCGTTACAAATATGTCGGACCAGTAAGCGCAAATGCAGGATTTTGTTCTTTTTGAGGTGTCACAGGCGTTATCGGTTGTTAGATTGTTACACTGATAATTGAACTTAGCGTACTATTAGCGGCGCAGCTAATATCACCAATCAGTTCGTAATCGATAGTCTAATGGGGAGGTCAATCATTGTGAAGCGAAGCAAACTTTTGATAACAGTTTTGCTTGGACTGCTGATTGTGGGAGCTGGTGGCGGCTACTATATTTATCATACAGAGCGACAAACGGCGATTGCCAACAAGCGTCTGGCTAACAAGGCACTGAATAAAAAAGCGGCACTGAAAAATAGCCAGCTCAGTCGTAAGGTGAACCAAACAACGTTTTCAAATAATAAAAACACGGATGCACAGGTGACTAAGGCTTTGAAGTTAAGCCATTTTGTGGGTTCAGCATTAGTGGTTAAAAATGATCATGTTATTTATAATCGTGCCTTTGGTTACGCGAATAAAGCAAAGGACCAACTTAACAAAGTAAATTCAAAGTACCAAATTTTATCAATTCAAAAATCAATGACGGCGGTCGGCATTATGCAGCTTGTACAGGCGGGCAAATTAAAGTTAACTGATCCGATTTCTAAGTATTATCCAAACCTCAAGCATGGCCGTCAAACAACGCTTCGTCAGATGTTAGATATGACGACCGGATTCCGGTTGAAGAGTGGTTCGAAAGAATTCTTACCGGAAAATAAAGTGATTGACTTTGCGGCCCATAATGTTTTTTACTATCCAGATAAAAATGGTATTAATAATTATTCGTCCGTTAACTTTTTGTTGTTAGCTGGTATTATTCGCAAGGTGACTGGTCAATCATATCAACATTTCTTTACTACGCGTTTTATTGACAAGTTGAATTTGAAGGAAACTGGCTTTTTAATTCATGGTCAGGGTCAGAATGCGACGACGGGCTACCGAGCACTTGCAGATCAAACGATTCCTAATTATGACCAGACGATGCCAGAAAGCAAAGCCCAGATGGCCAATGAGTTAGGGACTGGTCAAGTTTATATGAGTACTGCAGATTTATTTACAGTTGAAAGTGCCATTCTGAAGGGGCAGTTATTGTCAAAAAAGAACGTCGCAATTTTACACACGCGAACGGCCACTGGTGAATATGGCGGTGGTGTTTATAACATGAGTAATGGTATTCGGTCACACGGACTTGGTTACGGGTATGAATCCAGCGTTTATCTCTCACCAGACGGCAAGACTGGCGTAGTATTGTTAAGTAATTACTATCGCAAGGCTGCTGGTAGTCAAGCAGCAGCTAATAAAATTTTTGCGGAATTGATGAAGGGTGATATTAAGTAACTGTTATTGAATAAGAGGAGGTGATGGCATGTTCGCAAAGTTGAAAAGCTGGTTTCAACGACCAGTCGTTCAATTTATTGCGCTCACAGTATTCTATTTTGCTGTCATGCTAGCCTTGGTTTATCTATACGGCTATAGTGGGATCAACCAAGCGAAGTTTATTTACAACGAATTCTAAAAGTGAACGCAGTAACTTATTGTTTGGGGGGAGTTTTAATTATGATTGAGAACATCATTACAACGATTGATGATTATGCACGGACGCAACCCAAGAAAGTGGTTTATGATGTGCAAGGTGTCACGCATACCTATGCGGAATTAAAAGCTTATTCGGATGCGTTAGCGGCACATCTTGATACGCTGGATTTGCCAGCGAAAGATCCAATCATTGTGTTTGGCGGACAAACTTTTGAAATGATTGCAACTTTCTTAGGGGTTGTCAAATCAGGCCGGGCCTACATTCCGATTGATACGCATTCGCCAAATGAGCGGTTAACGATGATTAATGAGATTGCTAAACCGGCTGCCGTGATTGCAGTGGTTGATCTACCAACCGGTGTTGGCACTACTCCAGTTATCACACCGGATCAATTAGCGGCAATTTTTGCAACACCGGTAGATTATCAAGCTGATCACGTAGTTAGTGGCGATGATAATTACTACATTATCTTTACATCGGGAACAACGGGAATGCCTAAAGGGGTTCAGATCAGTCATGATAATCTGGTCAGTTACGTTGACTGGATGTTAGGTGATGACTTTGGGTTGCCTGATCAACCCAATGCGTTGTCACAACCACCGTATTCGTTTGACTTATCGGTGATGGATGTTTATCCAACGTTAGCCTCAGGTGGTACGCTGTACGCGTTGCCGAAAGCAGTGACAGATGATTTTAAGCAATTATTTGCGGCGTTACCAACGTTACCAATTAATATTTGGGTATCAACGCCATCATTCATGGATATTTGCTTGTTAGAACCACGATTCAATGCCGAAAATTTACCGAGTTTAACGCATTTCTTGTTCTGTGGTGAGGAGTTGACGCATAAGACGGCGGCGACACTAAAAAAACGGTTTCCTGCTGCCCGAATCTTTAACACTTATGGGCCAACGGAAACTTGCGTGGCTGTCACTCAGATTGAAATCACTGATGCAGCCTTAGCAAAGTATGATCGATTGCCAATCGGATATGCCAAAGCGGATACGCGTATGCTGGTCGTTGATGAAAATGGTGAAGCGGTTCCTGCTGGCACGGAAGGCGAATTAATTATTGCCGGTCCATCTGTTTCGAAGGGATATTTAAATAATCCTGAAAAAACGACCAAAGCTTTCTTTGAATTAGATGGCCAGCGCGCTTATCATTCTGGTGATATTGGCACGATGGATGCGGATGGGTTATTCCGGTATCGCGGTCGGGTCGATTTCCAAATCAAAATGCATGGTTACCGAATCGAATTAGAAGAAGTTGATCACTTCTTAGCACAACAACGGCATATTAAACAAGCAGTGGCCGTTCCCAAATACGATAAAGAGCACAAAGTAACTCAAATGATTGCGTACGTGGTGCCAAAGCCGAATGACTTTGAAAGTGATTTTGCTTTGACCACTGCAATTAAAAAGGACCTACAAGGAATGATGATGGAATACATGATTCCACAACGGTTCGTCTATCAAACGAGCTTGCCATTAACGCCTAACGGTAAGATTGATGTCAAGTCGATCATTAAAGAGGTTAACCCAGAATGATGTCTTTTGACCCATACGGTAACCCAACGTACTTTGTGCTGCTCTTTATCGCGTTGTTACCGTTGATGATTGGTTTGTTATATGGTCGTCGGTCCCATTGGTATGAGTCACTAATATCGTTTGTCTTCCTAATGCTGACCTTTGGTGGTGTTAAGTGGCGGACTGGGATCGCACTAGTGATTTACCTGATTTATCAGATCACGTTGGTTTGGTTGTACTCGAAGTATCGACAACGACCAGATTCACCTAATAAGGGGTGGGTCTTCGTGGTCAGTGTGATTTTGGCGATTATTCCATTAGCGGTCGTTAAAATTACGCCAGCTGTAGCGCATGGTGCTAATTCGATCATTGGTTTCTTAGGGATTTCCTATCTAACCTTTAAAGTTGTTCAGATGATTATGGAGACCCGTGATGGCGTGATCAAAGAATTCCATCCGGTGTTGTTTGGGCAGTTCTTACTGTTCTTCCCGACGATTTCATCTGGACCGATCGACCGCTATCGGCGGTTTGTGAAGGATTACGATAGTGTGCCGACCCGTGAGAAATATCTCGGGTTAGTTGAAAAGGGCGTTCACTACATTTTCTTAGGGTTCTTATATAAGTTCATTTTGTCTTATATTTTTGGGACTCGAATGCTGCCAGTTGTTGAACATGCAGCCTTACAAGCTCACGGGATGTCGTGGGCACTACTTGGGGTGATGTACGTCTACAGCATGGATTTATTCTTTGATTTTGCTGGGTATAGTTTGTTTGCAGTTGGGATCAGTTACCTGATGGGTGTTGAAACCCCGATGAACTTCAATCAACCGTTCAAATCAAAGAACATCAAAGATTTCTGGAATCGTTGGCACATGACGTTGTCATTCTGGTTCCGTGACTTCATCTACATGCGGTTAGTGTTCTTCATGATGAAGCACAAAGTCTTTAAGAGCCGCATCACAACGGCTAATGTGGCCTACGTTATTAATATGTTAATCATGGGGTTCTGGCACGGGGAAACATGGTACTACATTGTTTATGGGTTGTTCCATGGTTTCGCAATGGTTGTCAACGATGCTTGGTTACGTTACAAGAAGAAGCATCAGGCGCAGTTACCGTCGAATAAATTTACGGAGTACTTTGCGATTTTCCTAACGTTTAACGTGGTTTGTTTCAGTTTCTTGATTTTCTCAGGATTTTTGAACACGTTATTCTTTGGAGCCCGGCCATAATATAATTACAATAAGGGAGCGTAATGACAATGGATGATACAAAAGCAACGGTTTTATCAATTTTAGCAGACTTAACGGGGGAAGATGTTTCCAGTAACATGGACGTTAACCTGTTTGATGAAGGAATCTTAGATTCAATGGGTTCCGTCCAACTTTTATTGGAACTTCAAAATCAATTAGGAATCGAAGTGCCGGTCTCTGAATTTCAACGGTCAGAATGGGATACACCGGCTAAGATTGTTGCAAAGGTTGAGAACTTGCAATGAACGTTGCCAAACGCCTTTTTAAGATTTTTGGGCCAATTATTTTGGCAGCCGTCTTATTATTGGCCGTACTGCTTTCACCGTTTTCATTTGGATTGAATCACATTTCTAAAGATACTGAGAAAAAAGCCGCTGTTTCCTTATCAGCTAACGTATTAAAGGGTCGGTTAGTTAAGCGACAAGCGTTGGATGATGGCTATGTGCCATTCTTCGGTTCTTCAGAATGGTCGCGGTTTGATCCGATGCATCCGTCCGTACTGGCAGCTAAATATCACCGTGATTACCGACCATTTTTGCTCGGTGCACGGGGGACCCAGTCATTGACCCAGTATTTTGCGATGCAGTCGGTGAAGAAGCAGATTACAAATAAGAAGGCCGTCTTTGTAATTTCGCCACAATGGTTTGTTCCTCAAGGGACGCGTAAAGATGCGTTTTCGTATTACTATTCACCGCTGCAGACTATCGACTGGCTGCAAGATGAACACAATACGGCAATGGATCGGTATGCCGCCCAACGGTTGCTTCAGATGCCTTCAGGTTCTTCCGACCGTGTTTTGGAGGGTGCCTTGGCACGGGTTGCGGCTGGCTTTAAACCAACGAGTGCGCAAATGGCGTACATCAATTATAAAGCGCGGGTCCTTGGCAGTGAGGATGAATTTTTCTCACGTTTTGGGATTGCAGGTAAGAATTTGAACACCGTTAATAAGCAAGCTGATAAATTACCGGCAACTTATAATTTCAACCAACTAGATCAATTAGCAGGTAAGATTGGCGCTGCCCAAACGGATTCAAATAGTCTGGAAATCAGTAATCAATTCTGGAATACGAAGTTAAAACGTAATTACAAGCGGCTTAAAGATTCACAACGACACTTGAATTACACGAAGTCGCCAGAGTTTGCCGATTTCCAATTAGTCTTAAATCAATTTGCGAAGACGCATACGGATGTTTTGTTCATCATTCCGCCAATTAATCAGCGGTGGTCCGCATATACTGGATTATCAATGAAAATGATTGCGCAGTTTGATAAAAAAATACAGTACCAGTTGAAGAGTCAAGGCTTTAATAACGTTTTGGACCTGACCCAGGACGGTGGTAAAGATTACTTTATGACTGATACCATTCATCTTGGCTGGCGTGGTTGGTTAGCAGTGGATCAGAAGGTTGACCCATTCTTGACTAAGAAGACGAAGCCAGTTCATTACCAAATTAATGATGATTTTTATTCGAACAAGTGGCAACGACTTAGTCCGAGTCAAATTGACCGTTTTAAATAAGTAAGCAATAAAGTACAGACCGCGGATGGTTTGTACTTTTTTGGTTGCGCTGAATGATCGTTTGTTCAAATGGTTGCTGTTGGTAGGTCGTTGTATTTGATAGAAAAATTGTGCTTGTGCTTGTATCTTGGTATAATTAAAAAGACTAGGACTTAGGAAGAAAGTAGGAAAATCAATGGATAAAGCGACAATGCAAGATCGGCAACAACATATTCGGAATTTTTCGATCGTCGCCCATATTGATCACGGCAAATCAACGCTAGCGGATCGAATCTTGGAACTAACTGATACGATTTCCAAGCGCGAAATGCAAGACCAAGTGTTGGATTCAATGGACTTGGAACGTGAACGTGGGATTACGATCAAATTGAATGCGGTGGAATTACACTACCAAGCAAAAGATGGGGAGACCTATATTTTCCACTTAATCGATACGCCCGGACATGTTGACTTCACGTATGAAGTTTCACGGAGTCTCGCAGCCTGTGAAGGGGCAGTTTTAGTTGTGGATGCTGCGCAAGGGGTCGAAGCTCAGACACTGGCCAACGTGTACTTAGCCATTGATGATGACTTGGAAATCGTACCGGTAATTAATAAAATTGACTTACCCTCAGCCGAACCCGAAAAGGTCCGAAAAGAAATTGAAGATGACATCGGTATTGATGCCGAAGATGCCGTCTTAGCTTCAGCAAAAGCCGGGATCGGGATTGAGGAATTACTTGAACAGATTGTGCATAAGATTCCGGCCCCCCAGGGAGACTTAGATGCACCGCTGAAAGCGTTAGTGTTTGATTCGGTTTATGATGACTATCGGGGCGTCGTGCTTAGTGTCCGCATTCATGAAGGGATTGTCCGTCCGGGTGATCGGATTCGGCTGATGAATAGTGGGAGTGAGTACGAAGTAACTGAAGTTGGCGTTAACTCGCCTAAGCCATTAGCTCGGGATTACTTAATGGCCGGTGATGTTGGTTATATTACGGCTAGTATCAAGGATATTCAAGATACTCGGGTCGGTGATACGGTCACGAATGCAAAAAGGCCAGCGGAAAAAGCTTTGGCTGGTTATCGTGAAATGAATCCGATGGTCTATGCCGGGATTTATCCGACTGATAATGCGAAATTTACGGATTTGCGAGAAGCGTTAGAAAAATTAAAATTGAACGATGCCGCTTTGGAATTTGAAGCAGAATCTTCACAGGCATTGGGCTTTGGGTTCCGGTGCGGGTTCCTAGGATTGCTGCACATGGATGTTATTCAGGAGCGTCTCGAACGAGAATTTAATCTCGAACTGATTACCACGGCGCCGTCCGTAACCTACCATGTGCTTATGACCGATGGGACGGAGAAGAAAGTGGAGAATCCGGCCGAAATGCCAGAAGCTTCGGCTATTAAAGAAATTCGCGAACCGTACGTGAAGGCCCAAATCATGGTTCCTAACGATTATGTTGGGGCGGTGATGGAATTAGCTCAGCGAAAACGCGGCGAGTTCGATACGATGGAATACTTGGATAGTAACCGGGTCAATGTGGTTTATCACATTCCGCTGTCAGAAATTATTTTTGACTTCTTTGACAAGTTAAAATCGAACACGCGCGGTTATGCTTCGTTGGATTATGATTTGGACGGCTATCGCGCCAGTGACTTGGTCAAAATTGATATTTTGTTGAATGGCGATCAAGTCGATGCCCTGAGTTTCATTGCCCATCGTGATTTTGCACCGGCACGTGGTCGTGAGATTGCTTCGAAGTTGAAGACGATTATTCCCCGACAGAACTTTGAGATTCCGGTACAGGCGACGATCGGTTCTAAGGTCATTGCTCGGACCAACATCAAGGCCTATCGGAAAGACGTGACGGCGCACTTATATGGTGGTGACCGAACGCGGCGGATGAAGTTACTCGAAAAGCAAAAAGTTGGTAAGAAGCGGATGAAGGCTGTCGGCAAGGTGGAAATCCCGCAGGAGGCGTTCATGGCGGTTCTGAAAACCGACGAAGACGAAAAGCCGAATTAAGCAATTAATAAATAAAAAGAAGAGCGGTGGTTACATTAATGGATGTAGCCGCTGCTCTTTGTGTTGTTGTTAGATTATATTTAGTTTTCCAAAACAAGTCCTTGTCCGGGATCTTCATGTGCGATTTGCGTACCATCAGAAAGTTTTACAACTAATTTTGGTGGTTGTTGATAGGTAATTGTTTCTAAGAATGCAATTAAATTTTCGAGTTCCGGATGCGTATTGTGCTAGTTAGATTTCATCAATCATGATTAAAGCGTGCTGATCTTTAAAAATCAGAGGCAGTATTAGCAAAAACGTCTTCCAACCGGGATCGCATTCGAATGGTCGACATAGGTATGACTACATTTGATGGGTTGATTATTATTTTTTCTTAAAGGATAATTTTGTCACCCAATTACCTGCCTGATAACGTTGTTGTGACAACTCAACTATTATTAGTATGGGGATTATCTCTAGAGATGGTCAACGGCGATTCAACATTCAATTGAAGCTTCGGTAGCAAAAGGTACAACGAGCAATTGTACCAAATAAGCGGTCGTTCATCTGCCATTCGAGCGTCACCCAGCCCCGGAGCCGGCATCGGACGAACACACGTTGACGAATAGCAAGCCAACCTGGTCGACATATTAAATGATAATGGGTATAAAAAACTACCATCAAGAACTTGAGTTCTTAATGGTAGTTTTAACTGATAGCTACTAACTATCAGTTTATTCTTTAAGTTAAGTGTCAGTACTTAATTAGCCCCAAACATTGTCCATATGAGGCAGCTGCAGTAACCCATCACTAGCTGGATCAGTTGTACCGATAGTCTTTAAATGCCAGCTACCTTGATCGTCTTTGGACGCAACGACTTTTTTACGTTTGCCCTCTTGATTTTTATAGAAACAGTTTTCACTGTCCGCGCCGATTTCTCGGGCTAATACTTCGTTAGATGTGACGTAGCCATCACTAGTTTCAAATTTTTCAATTTGATCGACATTAGTTAATTGCTCATGCCCACGTCGATAAATTCTTTCAATAAGTACCATCAGTTAATTCCTCCTAAAATTGATAACCGAAACTAATTTAATCATATTTTACCATACCCGTAAAACAGTCAAAAACAATTCCGTCATGGTTAGCAAATTTATAAGAATTAAAGCGCGTTACTTGCTAAACCAGTGGCAAATTGGTACACTACTTGTTTAAAGTCTGCTATAATAATAGCTAGATATGAAAATATACTAACGATAAATTAATTTATTATTTAATCAATTTCACATTGTGAAGGAGAGATCAACGACATGTTAAAACGCACGAAACAGTTTCTGCGATCAATACATTATGACTACGATAAAACATATATTAGACCGCTGATGGTGCCCGACAGCGTTTACGTGTTGAAGTTTGGTAAGGATCACCGCAATAATCGGGTGGTCGTTAAATATAGTCATACTTGGACTGGGCGAATTAAGATCAATGAGATTGCGGTTCGGTTGCATAAGCAAAAGCATCCTCGGATCTTTAAGCATGAGGCCGATATGATCAAGTATTTGAATAAACATTTAACCAAAAAGACCGCAAATAATGACTAAGTTAAAACGATGACGGACTGGCATAGTGGCTAGTCCGTTTTCTATTAGGAGCGAGTATGTATGACAGATACTGAACGATTTTTAAGCACTCAAACGACGCCAGCAATTGCGGCAGCCTTGTTAGGTAAACAATTGCGATTACAGACGACTACCGGTGCATTAACAGCGTGGATTACGGAGACGGAAGCCTATTTAGGCGCGGCCGATGCGGGTGCCCATGCCTACAAGAACCATCAGACGGCACGTAACCAAGCACTTTGGCAACCTGCCGGGACAATTTATAATTATCAAATGCGGACTTGGTACTTACTAAACATTGTGACCCAAGCGGCCGGAATACCTGAATGTGTATTGATTCGCGGCATTGAGCCGGCTGTGGGGATGACACAAATGCAACAGCGGCGACCGGTTCCGGTTGCCAATTTGACGAATGGACCGGGGAAACTGATGCAGGCGCTCGGACTGGATCGGCGTCTGAATGGCCAACCATTACAGCTGGCGACCTTATCATTGGATTTGCACCATGACCGCCATCCACAGCGGGTAGTGACAACGCCCCGAATTGGAATTGTTAATAAGGGTGAGTGGACAACTGCGCCGCTTCGTTTCTTTGTCGCTGGCAATCCGTTTGTATCAAAATTACCACGACGGGCGATTGATCATAAGCACCATGGTTGGATTACGAGCTGATTGTCAAATTACTGCGGCTTGTTATATAATTGTTAATGAGAATAAACGGTGCGAAGCTAAGGAACTGTGATAAGCGACTTGGCTTTTTTAATAGGAGGATAACTTAAAAATGAAATGGACTGAAGTAACGGTCAGTACTTCCAACGAGGCCGTCGAGGCGGTTGTTAATATTTTAATGGAAGCCGGTGCCAGTGGGGTCAAAATTGATGATGCGTTGGATTATCAAAATTTAAAACCTGATCGGTATGGTGAAATTATTGATTTGACCACTATTCCGCACGCGACGAGCGGAGCAAAAATCTCAGCGTACTACCCTGAAACGGTATTCGTACCGGAAATTATTCCAACAATCAAACAGCGGGTAGGGCAATTGGCAGGTTTTGGTTTAAACCCGGCTCCGAACGAAGTCAGTATGACGGCCTTAGCCGATGAAAATTGGGCTACGGCTTGGAAAAAATATTATCATCCGGTTCGGGTGACCCGGTATTTGACGATTGTACCAAGCTGGGAATCATATCAACCTGCTCAGCCAGGCGAGTTGGTTTTACGATTAGATCCTGGTCAGGCATTTGGTACTGGAACGCACCCGACAACGAAATTGTGTTTACAAGCGCTTGAGACTGTTATTAATGGTGGCGAGCATTTAATCGATGTCGGGACTGGATCTGGTGTCTTGAGTATTGCGGCTAAAGCGATGGGCGTCGGTGCGGTAGAAGCCTATGACCTTGACGATGTGGCCGTGGCGTCAGCACAAACAAATCTCGATTTAAACCCAGTTGCTAAGGATGTTCACGTGGCGGCGAATGATTTATTAGCTGGGATTCAGACACAGGCCGATATTATCGTGGCCAATATTTTGGCTGAAATCATTATTCCGCTAGTTCCGCAGGCACGCCAAAACTTAAAGCGTGGTGGTTACTTCATCACCTCTGGGATCATTGATGATAAGTTCCAAGTTGTGCTAAGCGCAATTAAAGAAGCCGGCTTTCAGATTGCTCAGCACACGCAAATGGGTGACTGGCATGGTATTGTGGCTTACTTACCGACGGATGAAGATTAGTGAGGAACTGAAATGCAACGATACTTTTTAGCGACACCGATTACGGCGACGGTTGGACAAACCTTTACGGTTGCTGGAGCGACGGTCAAACATTGGATCAAAGTGATGCGGGCTCAGCCAGGTGACCTTGCCGAGTTTGTTACCCAGACCCAACAAGTGGTAGTAGCGGAACTAGTGAATAGCGATGGGCAAACGGCGACGGCGACGATTACTGCTGTCACCGCACCCAAAGTCGAATTACCGTTGCCGGTAATAATTGCCTGTGGGCTGTCCAAGGGGGATAAGCCTGAACAGATCGTACAGCGTGGTACCGAGTTGGGTGCGAGTGCCTTTGTCTTTTTTGATAGTCAGTGGACGGTGGCAAAATGGGCGGCCAATAAGCGTGAGCGGAAGTTAGACCGATTAGCCAAAATTGCGCAGGGAGCGGCTGAACAGTCACATCGAACAATGATTCCAAGTGTGACTTATGAAGCGGATCTAACGCATGTGTTAGTAAACACCACGTATGATACGGGGGTCGTTGCGTGGGAAGAGTCGGCCAAGCAGGGTGAGAGTAGCCAGCTGGTGCAAACGTTGAAAACAATGACGCCTCCGCAACGCTTACTGGCAATTTTTGGCCCTGAAGGCGGGTTGGCACCTCAAGAAGTCAACACTTTACAAACTGCTGGGATTACAGCAGTCGGTCTAGGACCACGGATTATGCGAGCTGAAACGGCGCCACTATACTTGTTAAGTAGTGTTTCTTTTTGGTGCGAACTAGTGTAATTTTGTGGTCGGTGGTGTACAATAAATAATCATAGTCAGTTAGCAATAAAGCGTAAGCGAGGGAGTTAGTTTGACGGAAAAATTTCGTAAGTTTAATGGCCAATATTGGTTGATTGCGCTTGTCGTTGGGGTGATGTTACCATGGTTACTGAAATTCATGAGTGTTAGTCGGTTTCATCAGATTGTATGGCTACTGTTCGTAGTTGACTTTGTGTTGGCAGCCGTCGTGGGCTGGTGGATTCGGCGGACTGAACAGACGGGCTGGTTAATCTGGTTATTTCCAGTTGGCTGTTTTGTGGGTCTATATCTATTTTTCCCAACGTATGTCTATTACTTAGCGTTAGTTGATTTAGGCATATCCTACTTAGCATATGGGTTAACTGGTCCCCACGCGAGTTTGCGTTAAAACGGTTGTCAAGGCACGTTGGGTGGGAACCTCACGTGCCTTTTATTAAATAGAATCTTTGTGGAAGTCGTGGTGATAAAATGCCCAAACAACCTACCTGGACTGCCCAGGATGTCCTGGACATGGTTCAAAAGTATATGAATAGTGATCACGTCGCGTTAGTTAAACGGGCGTGTGATTTTGCAACTTATGTGCATAAGGATCAGTATCGCCAATCTGGTGAGCCGTATATTATGCATCCGATTCAAGTTGCTGGTATCTTAGCTGAATTGAAGATGGACCCTGAAACCGTCGCTTCTGGTTTCTTACACGATGTTGTGGAAGATACGGGTGTAACTTTAGGTGACGTTGAAGAACTTTTTGGTCATGATGTGGCCGTTATTGTTGATGGTGTCACTAAGCTTGGTAAGATTCGGTATAAATCGAACAAGGAACAACTAGCCGAAAATCATCGAAAATTATTGTTGGCCATGTCAAAAGATATTCGGGTCATGATTGTCAAATTAGCAGACCGTTTGCATAATATGCGGACATTAAAACACTTACGTCCGGATAAGCAACGGCGGATTGCAAATGAAACCTTAGAAATTTACGCCCCAATTGCGGACCGGTTAGGGATTAGTACGATTAAGTGGGAATTGGAAGATATCTCGTTGCGCTATTTGAATCCACAACAGTATTATCGAATTGTTCATTTGATGAATTCTCGGCGTGAAGACCGTGAGAAGTATATTGAAATTGCGATTCAAGATATCCAAAAGGCACTGCATGATCTTGAGTTACCAGAAGCAGAAATTTATGGTCGGCCCAAACATATTTATTCGATCTATAAGAAGATGCGCGATAAACACAAGCAGTTCAGTCAACTTTATGATTTGCTGGCAATTCGCGTGGTCGTTGATTCGATTAAGGATTGCTATGCAGTTTTAGGTGCGATTCATACGCAGTGGAAACCAATGCCGGGCCGCTTTAAAGACTATATTGCGATGCCCAAGGCTAATATGTATCAATCCTTGCATACGACGGTAGTTGGTCCTGAGGGCAAACCCTTAGAAATTCAAATCCGGACGTTTGAAATGCACCGGGTCGCTGAATATGGGGTCGCTGCTCATTGGGCATACAAGGAAGGTAAGCGAGATGAGGTTCAGGAGACTCAGTCAGGCAATAAGCTGAATTTAGTCAAGGAGATCATTGAACTCCAAGATGAAAGCAAGGACGCTGCTGACTTCATGGAAGGCGTCAAAGGTGACTTGTTCAGTGACCGGGTCTATGCTTTTACGCCTAAGGGTGACGTGACGGAATTGCCAAAGGGGGCTGGTCCGTTGGATATGGCATACTCAATTCATACTGAAGTGGGTAACCATACGACCGGTGCCAAAGTTAACGGTAAAATCGTACCGCTGGATTACCAAATCAAAAACGGTGATATCGTGGATATTTTAACGTCCAGCAGTTCCACTGGGCCAAGTCGCGATTGGCAGAAATTAGTTTATACGCGGCGAGCGCGCAACAAAATCAAACAATTTTTCCGCAACGCTGACCGTGAAGAAAATATTATTACTGGTCACGACATGTTAGAAAAGCAATTACGTGATTTAGAGTTTAATCCTAAAGAGATTATGACTAAGGACAAATTAACCGCAGTTGCTCAGAAGATGCATTATGGCAGTGAGGATGATTTATTTGCAGCGTTAGGCTTTGGTGACGTTCAACCAGTAGGAATTGCAAACCGCTTGACGAGTGATGTGCGTAAGCAGCGAGAAGCAAATCGCCAGCGTGAGCGTGAAGAAGCTATTCTAGCGGATGCTACGGAAACGCCAACGAAGAAGAAGGCTAAGGATCATCATAATGATGATCAAGAAAAGCAGGAACGTAAACGTCAAAAAGTCTCATCTTCTGGTGGCGTGATTATTCAAGGCGTTGATAACTTGTTGGTTCGATTGAGCCATTGTTGTTCACCAATTCCGGGAGACGAAATTGTTGGCTATATTACAAAGGGCCGTGGTGTCTCGGTTCATCGAGTAGATTGCCCGAACGTTAAGAGTGCTGAAGCTAACGGTGAGCGGCTGATTGATGTGCAGTGGGAAAATCCTGAGGGCGATCGGACGAATTATAATTCTGATTTGGAAATTCAAGGTTACAATCGTAATGGGATGTTAAACGATGTGTTAAAAGTCATCAACAACCACACGAAATTTTTGACGAATGTCAATGGTAAGGTTGATCATAACAAGATGGTCATTATTAGTGTTTCGTTAGGTGTTCGGAACTTAGAGCATCTGCAACGAATTATTGATAGCTTAAAAAATGTTCAAGATCTTTATGTTGTCGAACGGAAAATGTTTTAGGAGGTCTTTATGCGAGTCATTGTTCAGCGAGCACAGCAGGCACAAGTAAGTATTGATGGTAATGTTCAAGGTGCAATCGACCATGGTTTCGTCTTGCTGGTCGGTTTTCAAGACGGCGACGGCCAGGCCGAATTAGACTACGTTACACATAAGATTTTGAATCTCCGCGTTTTTAGTGACGCAGCTGGCAAAATGAATTTGAATATTCAGCAAGTTGGTGGTGCCATCTTGTCGATATCGCAGTTTACGTTATATGTAGATACGCGTCATGGCAATCGGCCAAGCTTTACGGATGCGGGAAGTCCGGAGTTAGCTAGCAAGTTGTACGATACATTTAATCGGCAACTCGCGGCTAGTGGGGTGACCGTTGCGACTGGTGAATTTGGTGCTGATATGCAAGTATCCCTAGTTAATGATGGCCCGGTCACGATTTGCTATGACACTGATCAACGTTGAGCCAAAGCTGAAAGGCCAATCTGGTACTTTCAGCTTTTTGTATACCACAATTAATAATAGGAGTGAATGAGATGCGCGAGTTTTTATGGGATCTTGACGGGACCTTGCTAGATACTTATCCAGCCATGGTCCAAGCTTTTCAACAAGCGGTGGCTGAGTTAGGTGGAACAATAACGGCTGAAGCAACTTACCGGCTAATGCGACAACAGTCGGTTGGTTATGCAGAAAAAACGATAGCAGCGCAAAATAGCTGGGATTGGCAAGTTTTGCGGGCGGGCTATCAACGTTGGGAGCCACAATTGCAACAAGCACCGGCCGCTTTTACGGGGGCCAAGGCGGTGCTTGCAAAAGTAGTCGCAGTCGGTGGTCATAACTATTTAATGACGCATCGTGATGAAAGCGCCCAGACCTATTTGGTCCAAGCCGGCCTTGATCACTACTTTACGGACGCAGTCACTGCCGACCAGCCGTTTCCACGCAAACCAGATCCAGCGGCTAAAATTATTTATTAGATAAGCACCATGTTGATCGACAACAAGCCGTTATGGTTGGTGACCGTAACTTGGATATTGAGGCGGGTCACAATGCTGGTATTGCTGGTTATTTATTTGATATTGATCAGCTGATCGAGGTGACTAGTTCGCCCGAGGTTCAAGTGACAGATTTAAATGACTTATTAACGTTGGTCGGTTAATTAAGATGCTGACAATCCTAATATAATTAGTGATTGTATCTAGCAGGTTGTTAAAAAGCCCCGGCACCGGTGCGCTCAATTGAGACTGCTGGTGCCGGGGCTCTTTAGCTAATATTGCATCAGGATACGATCGACAGCCGCTCCGTATGGCTCACCAAAGAGGTTCAGGTGAGCTAGCAGATAGTAAAGTTGATAACTTGGTAGTCGGGCTTGCATGCCGGGAGCAAACGGGTAGATTGCTTGATATCCCTGATAAAAGTCAGCGTCAAAGCCGCCAAAGAGTGTCGTCATTGCGAGATCCATTTCACGATCACCATAAAAGACGTCGGGATCGATCAAAAAGGGTGTGCCGGCGGTGTCGAATAAGTAATTACCTGACCATAAATCACCGTGAAGGAGACTTGGTTGCACGGTATGCATGTGAGGATCTTGTAGAAGTTGTTGCCGCAATCGGCGATAATGCTCATCACGTGTCTGTGACCATAAATGGTGTTTCTTTGCCAAGTTGACTAATACATCTAAGCGCTGTTGGGTATAAAAAGTCGCCCAATCAGATTGCCAGTGATTAAGCTTAGGCAGTTTGCCAGCAGTGAAATCGTGGTCGAGGCCGAAGTGGGTTTGATGTTGTTGGTGGACCGTTGCTATGGCTTTACCAAGGGCAGACTGACTGCCGGTCCCAGTTGTTAACCAATCCAGCAATAAGTACCCATCAGTTGCAATCGTGCCACTGGCAATAACAGTTGGTGTCTTGATCACTGCACCGAGTAGCTGCAATCCTGCAACTTCATGGTCAAAAAAGGTGACGTTGTTGTGCGGCTGGACTTTTAAAAAATATTGGTGGTGACGTGTGACAATCCGAAAAGCAGCGTTGATATCGCCACCACTAACTGGCAATATTTGCTCAATGCCAGTTAACGGTAGTTGTGTGAACCAAGCTTCTGTTAAGTGCATAATGATCCCTCCTAAAGTAATGCTGAATATCGTTGTCATCACTGTAACGCAATTAATTGCTATTAACAATTGGAAGGCCTAATAGTGCGGTGACTGCGCGAGTACCTTCAGTTGACGTATGCTCAAGCGCCTAGGGTGAAATTAAGCAACAAAAAGTGGTCGCCATCCAAGTAATTGGGTGGCGACCACTTCCAGATGCATGGTGTTCTTCACGATGTTGCTATTGGTTAGCAAAGTAGGTGCTTAATCCCGCGTAGACGGCATGGGCCACTTCTTGCGGGTATTTTTTTGAGCTGATGGTCTTGAAGTCGGACTTATCATTAATGTAGCCCAGTTCCATCAAGACGGCCGGCCGCGAATTATCACGAATAACTAAGAAGTCACCGAAGTCAGTTCCCTTACTAGGAATTGGCAAGGTCGAGACGTTATTGTTCAGCGCCTTGGCGAGTGCTAGTGAAGTTGATTTATGATAGTAATAAGTCGTAATTCCAGAAGCGGTGTTCTTTTCTGGCGAACTATCAAAGTGGAAACTGATAAAGGCGTCCGCATGCAGCTTATTTGCTATCGCTGGTCGCGCACTCAGCCCCACATATTTATCACTATCACGGGTCAAGACGACGTGGGCACCAGCTGCGCGAAGCTTTTTAGCCACTGCTTTGGCTACCCGTAGCGTGTACGTTTTTTCCATCTTGCCCTTGCTGGAGAGCGCTCCGGAATCAGAACCACCGTGTCCGGGGTCCAAGACGATGGTGGCCTCAGAGATCTTAGTGGTTTTGGTTAACTGACTGTTATGTTCGTTGACCAACCAACTGGCAATCCAGCCAAACTTATGATCCGCATAACGAACGTATAGCCAGTTATTCTTACGTTTCATGATATGGACCTTGGTACCCTTAGACGTTGCGTCTTCAATGGCATAGCTCATGCCAGGGCCGCTACGGATATTGACGTTGGCAATGTTAACGGTGGCTGTGTTATTAGTCACTAGTAGCACCACAAAACCAATCACCAAGCCAATGAAAATAAGCATAACGGTGATTTGACGCCAAAATTGTTTTAAAACTTGCATACTTTGTCACCAACTAAATTTAAGATAATTACAATTTAAAGTGCTGCAAATAGTATACCAAAAAAATGCCCAAGCGACGAAAACTTGGGATAATTTTAACTAGAATCGTTGACTTTTAAGTGATTTTCGTGTAACTTTAACCA
>OMJG01000991.1_pt1 | contig 18313 bp, 20 predicted proteins | sample 1646431 | NCBI WGS metagenome assembly OMJG01 (sample SAMN03771674, study PRJEB25209) | food metagenome | isolation source: Cotija cheese | place: Mexico:Jalisco,Michoacan | collected 2011-12-12
GAAGCTGATCTTTTTTGTCCGAACAGCGTTCGGATTAATTTTACAATCTACCATACTTTTAGTAAAAACAATCACCGATAGAACTTAAAAGAAGACAATACTTTCAGTCAAGAATGGCTATAAGTATTGTCTTCTTTTGATACTGACCATATGAATTACGCCTTGTTGTGCTGCCGGCTATCAACCTTAATAAATTCGTGTAAAAAGTCGGCGACCTTTGTACCAGGAAATTTGGTACTTAAGAGTCCGTACGCTACCGTAACATCCGTTTTTAATGGAATAGTAACCAGGTTAGGGTGAATGTTTTTCCATGGGGTTAGGCTAATCATTGCAATATTTTCTTCAACCGTTTGATTGAAGGTATTGATGTCATAGCGACCACTAGTATCAACGGGATGAATACTTGGAACGGCGGCCAACATTTCTTGTCGCAAAATATCGTTTTTCTCACTGATACCTACCGGAACCATCAGGACTTTCTGATCAGCTAAATCTGCAAATGAAATTTCATCTAACTGTGCTAATGGGTTGTCACTTCGCACAGCGATACCAAATTGATATGAGCCTAACTTTACGGCACTGAAGGCGTGTTTCAACGTGGTGCTGTCAAACGTTCCAACGATTAGGTCGCTACTACGGCCCAACATCGCGTATTCACGATTACTAGAATTAAGATCTTCTTGTAGTTGGACTAGCCGAATTTGAAATTTATCCATGGTCGGTGCAACTTGTTGCCATAACTGCATAAACGGATCAGCGGGATGTAGTAGTGAAGTCCCAATCGTAATAATTCGCTTATCATCCGTACGAACCCGACGTGTTTCTTCGACAGCCGTATTTAATAAGTCTAAAACTTGTTGCACGTACGGCTTGAACTTTTTACCTTGTGGCGTCAATTGCACACCGGTAGCGGTTCGATCAAAAAGTTTAAGGTTGAGTTCGATTTCAAGTCGGTTGATTTGTTTCATGACGGCTGTTCCGGAAATAAAACTCTGCTCGCCGGCTCTAGTAAAGCTACCGTACTCGCTAACTCGTAAAAACGTTTGTAGTTGGTTAATATCCATGACAATTCCTCCAATAACTGGAGTATAAACCAATAGTTGATAGCCGGTCAACGATTGGATTCTTCAAATTAGTCCATATCCGACTATACTAGTATTTGTAGTTAAGACACATGAGTTGACGAAAAGAGGTCACCAATGAACAAAAAGGTAAAGGGTATGGTAATCGGAATCATCGTAGTTTTAATCGGCGTCATGGGATTGGGATTTAGTTTGGTCCATCATCCAGCAACTAGTAGTCGAGCTAAAACAGCAACGAATGCCACAGTGATTAGAAATAAGACAAGTTCAAGCAGAGTTGACCGTTCAAGCCAGATCTCAACAATTAATGACGCTGATGTCGTTGGGGTTTGGATCAATCATCATAACAAAGAAATTCATCAAAAAATCACCTTCACTGCGGATCATAAGTGGAAAGAAAATCAACATCATGTGACTAATATTTATTCTGGAACCTGGAAACGAATTGGTCATAATCAGATTCTGCTAGCGCCTTATAACGAAAAGATTCGTCTTTACGGTGCGAACTTCCAGACAATGAACGTTTTGAGCTATGATCATATCTTAAATAAACAAACTAATTAGGAGGAAACAAATTATGTCAGTAGAAAATAAAGTTATTGTTATTACCGGTGCTTCTTCAGGAATTGGCGAAGCTAGTGCCAAATTATTAGCAAGTCATGGTGCGAAGGTCGTTTTAGGCGCGCGTCGCGAAAGTCAGTTACAGGAGATTGTTAACGATATTAAAGCTAACGGTGGTCAAGCTGTCTTTCGAGTAACGGACGTTACGAACCCGGCTGATTTGACGGCATTAGTTGATTTAGCCAAGACTGAATTTGGTGCAATTGATGTAATCTTTAATAACGCCGGTATTATGCCAACCTCACCAATTAGCGCCTTAAAGACTAATGAATGGAACGCCATGATCGACGTTAACTTAAAAGGAGTCTTGAACGGGGTTGCCGCAGTAATGCCCGATTTCACGGCACAAAAACACGGACAGATCATCACGACTTCCTCAGTTGCCGGTTTAAAGAGTTTTGCTGGTTCCGGTGTTTACGGTGCGACTAAGTTTGCAGTTCGGAATTTAATGGAAGTTATTCGAATGGAGAGTGTGCAGGAACACACGAATATTCGGACGACCAGCCTTTATCCAGCAGCCATTAATACTGAACTTTTACACACCATTACTGATACCAGTTCCAAGCAGGGCATGAATAAGTTATACGCAGCTGTCGGTATTACCCCAGACGCCGTTGCCCGGGTCGTTGATTTTGCAGTTGCCCAACCAGACGAGGTCAATGTGAATGAATTTACGATTTATCCAACGAAACAAGCCTAAGGTATTTAAATAGGGAAGAAGCGATTAGCAAGTGCAACGGTTGATTAATAAAGAAAATATTTATCGCGGCTTGGTGGCAGGACTAGTATTGATCCAGTTATTAGAGTTAGTGGTACCACTCAAATTAACAATTTTGGATGCGTGCTTTGCCATTGGTGTCACAATTCTAGGTATCTCAAGTTTGAGCCGTTCCTTTCAAATCGCTACCTTAATTTTCTTTGTCGCAGGATTAGGTTTGCTAAGTACAACTGGGGTAACGCTAGCCAGCGTGGCAACTGCTATCGTTTCGATGGTCGACATTGTGGTTTTACTGGTTGTGATGCAACTTTTTCTCATACCAGTCACGGTTGGAAACTATCAAACGGCGGTTGAGAAATTTATGCAAGACCATGTCCATGGTCCTAAACAGACCTATACATTTGTCATGTTAGTAACTCATTTGCTTTCCAGTATTCTTTCTATGGGAACCGTCGCTATTGTCCTATCGATCTTAAGTGACAGCATTAAACGCCAAGTCAAGGATTCGGTTCATTTTTCGGCGACTGCGGTTACTCGGGCATTTACCCTTGGAACATTGTGGGCGCCGGGTGCGGCAACTATTTTCTTAATCAGCTCTGTAACAAAAGTCAGTTGGACCCGATTATTTATTCCATGCTTGATCTTAGGGTTGTTGGGCTTAGTGCTCGCGTATGTGATGGAGCATAATCAAGCTTACATGCAGGAAACGCCAACCACGGTTAATCAGGATGTTCAGCGCAAAAATGGGACACATGCGTCTTTATTGGAACTGGTACTCGCAGTGGTTGCCTTACTGATGTTGAGCTTTGTATTGATGGAAAACAAAGTTGCGAGCTCGATGGATTCAGTGACGCTGGCTGGTTTACTGATTGTTCTGATTTGGACCAGCCTATTAAGTTTTAAGCGTGGGAATAAGATGGCGGTCTTTAACCCCATTTTAAAAAAAGCCGCCACGTCTTATTGGCATCAAGGAATTGCTAGTGGCGCTTCGTTAGCGCCATTCTTTGTTGGTATTGGGACCTTCACGTATGGATTTCAGCATTCGACCATTAGTACCCAGCTGACGACAACTTTAACCCCGTTATTTTCCCATCTAGGCTGGTGGTTAGTACTACTAGTTCCTATCATTGTTGTTTTGGTCTCACTGATTGGCATTCATCCACTAGCATCAGTTGCTTTAATTGGAAAAGTTATTATGGCAATGCACATTTCGTTGTCGCCATTACTGATTGCGCTTAGTTTAAATATCGGAAGCGTTGCAGCGTACATGTTATCGCCGTTTGCCGGCATTGTCATGATTGTGGCGACATTGTTGAATGTTGGCCCAGGGACCGTTTCGATTCGTTGGAACTGGAAGTTCTGTTCAGTATTTCTATTAACCAGCCTAATTGGCGCAGTATTGTTGAACTTAGTATTTTAGAAAAGGAAGCTATTATCATGAAAAAAGTCATTTTATTAGGCGCAACGAGCAACATTTCCGCCTTCTTAATTCCACGTTTGTTGGAAGAATCCGACATCGAATTAACCTTGTTTGCACGGAATGCTAGCCGGCGGTTATTGCAATATTCAGATCATAACCGGGTGACGTTGATTGATGGAAACTGGAATAATTTATCTGATTTAGAAACCGCAATCAACGGCCAAGATATTGTGTATCTTGCAACCGGTCATTTCACGACAGCCAATCAAAATGTGGTCAGCACTATGAAGACCGACGGGGTCGACCGGTTGATTGTGGCTGGCGGATTAGGTATTTATGACGAGGTTGCTGGTAAGTTTGGCATCTGGAATGCCCAGATGATGGGAGATTACACGGAAATCAAGCGTGCGGCACAAATAATTGATGATAGCGGTTTGAACTATACTTTTCTCCGTATGGCCTGGTTGTATAACAATGATCAGCACCTTGATTATAAAGTGATTCCGCAGGGGACGCCGTTCAAGGATACGCAGGTTACGCGCCAAGCCGTTGCCAAGCTGATTGCCGATATTATAAAAGATCCAGTGCTCTATCAGCGTACTAGCATTGGGGTGGCTGAGCCAAATACTGCCTGGGACAAACCGAGCTTTTATTAGGAGATGAAATCAATGCAGATTACAGTTGGACTAAAAGACGGCTATTTGCCAATGATTTATACAAGTCAGGCAAATGTCAAACGTGGTAACCAGCCAATCATGTCGTTTCCAATCGAAGTTCGTGGTATTCCGACTAAAACGAAGTCCTTAGCGATTTCGTTAATTGATTATGATGCAGTCCCGCGGACCGGTTTCCCATTTATTCATTGGTTAGCGGCGAATGTGCCACCAATGGCCGAAATCCCAGTTGATTTCAGTCGCAACTTTGAGGGACCCCAGGGTCAAAATTCATGGATGTCGCGATTTTACGACATGAATGATTCGTATTTTGCGAATCACTATGCTGGTCCGAATCCACCTGACCAGTCACATCATTACACTTTAACCGTTTATGCACTCAGTCAGGACATGCAACTAGAAAACGGCTTTTATTACAATGATTTTCGCAACCAGCTAGTTGATCGAGTCATTGAAAAATCAGGGTTGCAAGTGTTAGCTAAAAATTAGTCGTTTGAAGGGATGAGTCATTATGGATCAAAATAAACAAAGTGTTCAAAGCGGGCTGGTTACGATGGGCGAATGGAACGTCGCATTTCAGTAATGTTTCACGGGTAATAGTTATCATAATTCACTCGTAAAAGACAGTGATGTGGATGTGATCGTCAGCAATGTCAGCTTCGAACCCGGTTCACGCAATAACTGGTATATTCATCATAATGGATACCAGATCACAGGTGACTGGTGGTGCGGGCTGGTGTCAAGAAGTAGGTCAACCAGCGGAACGGTTACATTCTGGGGATGTCATAGTCACCCACGATGGGGTTAAACATTGGCGGGGCGATCAAGGATAGTTGGTTTAGTCATATTGCAATTACTGCCGGCATGTCAGAATGGTTAGAACCACTTAGTGACACTGAATACGATACTTTAAGCTAGATAGGGAGAATGATTTGATGCAAACAGTAAAAATAACGGTTAATGGTCAGGTAATGACGGCGAACTTTGATGAAAATGCAACTAGCGCGGCGTTGCTCGCACAAATGCCAATGGAATTACCAATGTTGAACCTGTATTCACGTGAATTAACTTATCGTTTTGACTCGGCATTACCAGCAAACGAAGTCCACACGTCTGGTTACGCGGTGGGTGACATTGCCTACTGGACACCGCGTCACAGCTTTGTCATCTTCTATAAGCAAGCTGGTGAGGTCATTAGTGATTTACAAAAGATTGGCCATATTAATAACGGTGATTTAACACAATTCCGATCTTTGGGCACTGTTGTAGTGGAATTTGAAAAAGCTTAATTACTGTAATAGATAGTCACAACCATTAGTCAATATGTGACAACTATAGGTTCATAGTAATTCAACTTTTGGATTCTTCAAATGTTTTAATAGACTGATAAACTAGTGATTGTAATCAAGTAATTGGTGTCAGGAAAATTTGAGAATGAATAAAAAGTTTTAACATTAATTTAGAAGGATGAACTTATGTCAGTAGAAAAACAAGGTTATTGTTATTACTGGAGCTTCATCAGGTATCGGTGAGGCTATTAGCCAGTCATGGTGCAAAAGTCGTTCTAGGCGCTCGACGTGAAAATCGGTTACAAGAACTGGTGAAAACTATTGAAGAGGATGTAGGTGGTATGGCTTTTACGCTAGTCATTACTTAATTTGATAACTGTGTTCAGTTAAATGAGGTTCTTCGATTGAAGGGCTCTAATTAAGGAGATATGTTAATATGTTTGATTTTACAGATAAAGTTGTTATTGTCACGGGTGCACGTACTGGGATTGGTCTGAGCGCCGCGACTTTATTCGCAAAGGCAGGAGCTCAAGTCGTTCTGGCGGGCCATCATGAACCCAAAGATGAAGCACAGCATTTAGTTGATCAAGGATATTCGGCAGTGTCGTTTCAATGTGACGTTGCTCAACCTAAAGACGTTGAAGCCATGGTCAAGTTTACCGTTGCCCAGTTTGGCCATCTCGATTATGCCTATAATGATGCCGGAATCCAAAGTCCGGTGACGGATACGGCGGACTTATCAGTTGATGAATATGATCATGTTATGGATACCAACCTTAAAGGGATGTTTTTGAGCATGAAGTACGAGCTCACACAAATGCGTACACAGGGAACCCCGGCCGCAATTGTTAACTGTTCTTCAATGGGCGGGTTAGTTGGAATTGCTGATCGGACGGCCTACCATGCTTCTAAACATGGGGTTCTAGGTCTGACTAAGAGCAGTGCACTGGAATATGCTGACCGCAACATTCGCATCAATGCGGTTTGCCCAGGAATCATTGATACGCCAATGGTTGCACGGATGGATGATACTGAGAAGAAGGAAATGGATGACCTTATGCGTGAAATTCCAATGGGCCGGCTTGCTAGACCAGAAGAAGTTGCGCAAGTAGTCCTCTTCCTCTGCAGCGATGCGGCTAGTTACATGGTTGGACAAGCCGTTGCGGTTGATGGTGGTTACACGATTCATTAGAAAATTGGGAGGAACTTGATGACGAATGTCTTAATTTTGGGTGCCAATGGACGGATTGCTCGGATTGCAGAACAACGATTGTTAGCTGAGACAGAAGTGCAGCTAACATTAGTTTTACGCCATTCTGAACGTTTAAACATTGTGAATCCTGAAAGAGAACAAGTTGTAGAAGGCGATGTTACCGATAGCCAACTGTTAGAACAGGTCATGCCTGACCAGGATATTGTCTATGCCAATTTGGCTGGTAATATGGAATTGTTAGCTAAAAATATTGTTCAAGTTATGCTTAACAATCAAGTTAAAAAATTGATTTGGATAACCGGCTCCGGACTATATCATGAAACGTCAGCGCCATTCGGTTCTTGGGTGGAGCAAGTTGTTGGTCATGCTTCAAAAGAAGATACACGCCGGGCTGCGCGGATCATCGAAAGTTCTACGCTACAATATACGATTATCCGGGCAGCGTACATGACCGATGACTCTAAAGTGGATTATGAAGTGACACAAAAGGGTGAAACCTTTAAAGGAACCATGGTGTCACGAGCGAGTATTGCGGACTTAGTCTTACAGATTGTTAGCAATCCATGCGAGTATGCTCGGACTAGTCTAGGCATCGCTCAGCCTGGGACCGATGATATGTTGCCACAGATTAAATTAATGGAACGTAATCGTTAGGCAATTTTTGAAGTAATTGCCATGAAAACCTAATAAATAACGCAATAATTCTTGTTTCTTAAATCAATTATTGCGCTTTTTCTTCCCGAATTGTTAAAACTGATAAAGCTAACGGCGAATTTTATTTATTGAATCAAAATCAACATCCTGAAACGGTTTTAATGTTTTTTGCTTACCATTAATTTAAAGTGACAGTTTATCATTTAGACATACGCCTTAGAAAATAATGTCTGTAATAAAGCGGTTGCATTTCCGAACATCTTTCGCTAGAGTGGAATAGTAAACCTAAACTGACCAAGTTCTAGCAGGTCAAGCGGATGAGAGGGAACCTTAATATGTATAAAATGATTGTTTGTGACTTAGATGAAACCTTAATGAATGACGATGGTACGTTGTCAGAAAAAAACGCGGCGGCGATTCAAGCAGCCGCTGCTAAGGGCGTTTACTTCGTGCCGAACTCTGGCCGCAGTTACACGTCGTTTCAAAATGATTTAGAGACGATGGGCTTGCGTGATCAACCGCACCAATATTCTATTTCTTATAATGGTGGCTTGATTTTAGAAAATAAAGATAACCGACCGATTGCGGTCAATGCGATGCCTCATGACGTTGCGAAGGGGGTTTTTGCAGCCGGTATTGCAAACAAGCAGGCGGCTACGCATGTGTATACGCAAGACGCGTTATATATCTATAATCCGATTTCAACGGATTCAGATTATCTTCAAAACCGTGGCGTGACGTTTACAACGATGACAACGCCTGACTTTGGCCAATTCAAGGACCTGAATGTGATGAAGATTATTATGGCATTGCCAACGATGGCGGACCGCAAACAAATGCGGGCGGATGTTGAAGCCATCGTCGATCCTAGTAAACTGGCCGTAACTTACTCATCTGATCGGTACGTGGAGTTCAATCCAGCTGGAGTCGATAAGGGGAGCGCCGCGGTTCAATTGGGCCAACTGCTGGGAATTAGTGCGGATGAGATTATTGCAGCGGGCGACAATAGTAATGATTTACCAATGCTGAACGCGGTCGGGCTACCAGTGAGTGTTGCTAATGGTATCGATGCCGTCAAAGCAGCGGCAAAGTACGTGACGGTTGGCGATAATAATCATGATGCGTTGGCGGAAGTGATTAACAAATTTGTTTTATAGCACTATATTTATCATAAAAACAAAAGTCCAGGTTTGAATTCCGGCTTTTACAAGTGGTATCATGGTAACTGAAAATATGATAATATGAGAGCAATTATTGGTTACAAATTACCGAATGGGGGAACACGCATGAGTGCGATTCGCGACGATTTAGCTAAGGCGATTAAAAATAAACACCTGGTTGAGATTTATTCAAAGGGAACCAATGAACAGTTCAGTGTCGGTTACGTCATTCAGCAGGATGAAAAGTTTGTGCTGGTTAAGGCCGTTAACGTTGATGGTGAGCTTGATGGGTTAGTCGTTTTTCGTAAGGCATCGTTAGCCCGCGTGATTAGTGACACGGATTATTTGAAGAGCATGGCGACCATTATTACGTTAGCTAAACAACGTGGTTACTATGATATTTGGAATACTGAACGCTTGATGAATAAATTATTGAAGAAACAACATAAAACTAAGCATTCGTTGTTAAAGACGTTGTTAATGCAAGCGTTCCATCATGATCAAGTCATCCAATTATCTGGACGAATTAAGAAGCACGGTGATAGTTACGCTGGCTTTATTCACAGTGAACATAAAAAGTATATTGAATTTAATTACGTGGATATGTTTGACCTTGAAAAGCGGCCACAAATTGCGATTCGCTATGCTGAAATTGATGAGGCCAGTTTTCATAGTTTCGAAACCTTTAATACAACTGCAGTTATCGAGAGTTTTATGCCCGGTGACTTTCACTAATAACAATCTTTGAGCGACGCCAATAATGAATGGGGGTCGCTTTTTTGTATTCGTGACTGTTGCGACGTGTTGCTATTTTTCAGGAGCCGAAAAATAGCATTAAAGCTGGCTTTTCTGATGTTTATGAGTTGTAGCAAGGAAGTCAGTGATTCAGTAAAGATTGTTAAGTTTTTACCGCGCAAATATACAAATCACATTTATTTCGCTACAATAGTAGTATTGAGCATTATGCGGGGGAGGGGAGCAGTTATCGTTTACGTTTATTGGTATATCGCGGCTTTTAACCATTGGTATTCGGTTATGCTGATATTCTTATTACAGATATTAATTAATCGTGAATTGCGTCAGAAGCGGGTGTATCTCAGTATCGCGGTGATGACCCTGTTCTTAACGGCAATCTACATGTTATATGACGATTATTCGGATATCATTACGTTTATCGTGAACATGGGTTTATTGGCGTTTGTTCGCCGTAAAAAATACTTTATCGTAACCAGTTTAACGGCCACATTAGCTTATATTCTCTTTAGCTTTTTTGGTAATTATGCGACAGAATCCATTTTTCATCTGCTCAACCTTGTTTTGAATGATTGGAGTGGCTGGCTGTTTGAAGTTATTGGTGAGTCGATCGTTACGGCGTGCATGTTGGCCGTCGTGGTTAGTTTTAAAGTTTTACAAAAACGTTACCCGCGTCAATTTAGTGACGAGGTGACATTGAATGTGATTGTCAGTGCGCTGGCAGTGGTGGCCGTTGCTTTCTTCACGATTACGGTGGCTGCAGATAATTATAATATTGGTTCCGGCTTCTTGGGTATTTTGATGCTGATTCTAGTTGCGATTTTAATGATCAATGCGGGAACCTTTATCTACCTGTTTTATAGTTATACCTTGCGGGTTCAAAGCAATCGGCAAGCGCTAGAGCGCAAACAATATGATATTTATGTTAAGAACTTGGAAAACAGTTATCAGAATTTGCGCAAGTTTCGCCATGACTATCAAAATATCTTGCTGTCATTAGGTGAATATATTCAGACGGCTGATGATCCTGAATTACAGCGTTACTTTGCCCAAGTTGTTACAAAATCAAAACAGAGTCTAAGCCGTGATTTTGGTCATTTTGATAATTTGGAGCAAATTAAGGACAAATCTTTAAAGGCCATTGTTCAGAGTAAATTTTCAGCGGCGCGGCAAGCTGGCATTCAGGTGCGCTTAGAGGCGAATGATCCAGTATCAGGTATCGCAATTGATCCGGTAACGCTGGCACGGGTCAGTGGTATTTTATTAGACAATGCCATTGAAGCCGTCAATGGTCAGAGTGGTGGTCAGATTACGGTGGCGGTTGTTAAATACTCTCGAATGGTTGAATTGATTTCTGCGAATTCGTTAACGCATCCCATTGAGCGACTGGATGAATTAATGGTCGCAGGACACACTTCTAAGGGTGCCGGCCATGGTCAAGGCTTGGCCACCGTCCGTGAATTGTTGGATCCACTAGCTAATGTGACTTACGAGGTGAGTTCACGGCAGCGATTTGAATTTATTATTAGTATTGAAAGTGAGTGAGCAGCGTGTTAAAGACCTTTGTTGTGGAAGATGATTCTGAACAATTAGCAACATTAAAGCAAATTATTAAAAATCATATTATGATTAATGATTTCGATATGGAACTAACTTTGGCAACTGGTCAAGCACAAGAATTGCTGGATTACGTCGAAGCGAATACTAATGTCGAGGGCTTGTACTTTTTGGATATTGAGTATCCAGGTCAAAAATTGAACGGTTTGTCGCTTGCAACGCGGATTCGTGAAACGGATGTGAACGCCAAGATTGTCTTTGTATCGACCCATTCAGAGATGGCTTTTTTAACTTTTGAACGCCGCATCGAACCACTAGACTTTATTGTTAAGGATCTTGGTCAGGAGACTGTTAAGGCTAAAGTTGAAACGGATATTCGAGTTGCTTATGAACGATATACGAAGCAAGGTGTCACGAGTAAGGCAATGTTCTCCTATTCTAAGGGGGGCCAACTCTTTAACGTCCCGTTGGAGCAAGTCTTGTTCATTGAGACTGGGACGAGTCGTAATAAGTTGGTGCTACACTTAATTGATCGGATCGTTCAGTATAACGGTAAGATCAGTGATGAGACGATCGCCCACCCCGAGTTGTTTCGGGTGCATAAAAGTTTTTTAGTGAACCCACAAATGCTTGTTCGAATTGATAAGCAACAACAGCTGGGATACTTTGAGAATGGCGAAGCCGTTGATATTGCTATTCGCAAGATGCATGACTTAGTGGCACTGATCAAACGTTCGGAATTGAGTGTCACTGTTAATTAATGTTTCGAGATAACTCTAATGTAACAAAATCGTCAAATTAATATGGATTTTAATGACGTTGGTGCAAGCTATTCAAGGCTTTGCACCTTTTTTGGTTTTTGATGTCGATTTACGATTATGCTAAGACTATCAAAAACACCAGTTATGGGGACTGGCTTGGAGGTGGGGTAATGAAGCAGTTTTGGTCATTAGTATTAATGATTCTGGCTGGTTGTCTATTGATCTTTGGTTCGGAATATAGTCTTCAGGGAGATTATCATCGGCACGTCAATCATCTGACCGTGTCGAAGGTCGTCTATCACCACAACGCCACCTCCGCAACGATCAGTGGGCGAACAAAGCACGGTATCATTGTGACCTTAAGAAGTGGTAAGCATGTTCGGCAGGTCATTTCAAATAAGCAGAGTGGTCAATTCTACGTTAAAATGCCAGTTAACAAACGGGTGACGATCAAGGTCGTTGGGCTAAAACCCAAGACGTTAACGGTACCAACTGGGACAAAGAGTTAGATTGGGGCGAGCGGGCATTGCCGGCTCTTTTTTTGACCCGAATTGTCAGCGGTACGGATTGCTAAAAAACGGTTAAGCTTCATGTTAAGTAGTAGGCGGCTTCTGAATTTTAGCGTACAGTAAAATTCAGAAAGAAAAGGAGCAGTGGCTGTATGTTAGTGGTTGGCATTATTTTAGTGATTGGGATTGTGGGGACGTTTGTTTTGAGGTTGCGGTATCATTTTCGGTTATCAATGGGGACAATTACTGAAACCGCATTTGCTTGTTCGTTGTTGAATATCGGGGTGTTCTTACTGTTTATCTTGTTGGGGCAATTAACAGGACCAGTGTTATTCTCAGAACAAGCTTATTTGCCAATCTATCGGTTGTTACAGGGGGGCTTAATCCCAATTATTGGCATTGTTTTAGCAATTATGGGAATGGTGCGCGAAAAAGGGCTGATGAATTGGTGGTTATTACACTTTAATATCCTATTTTTAATTTTTGATGTGCTATTAGTTTGGATGGACGGTTACACGAGCTGAACAAGCGATACACTGGTGGCTAGCGATAAATAGCGCCTGAATAAGTACTTGCGCAGTTGATAGCACTAGTTGTCAGTGGTTGATAGGAACCACTGATATTTTTGTGAACGCATTATTTAGTAGTAGTTGGAATTATTAGGATATTAATATGAATCAAAAATTAAATGAGCCATTTTGCAACGGAATAACAGGATATGGACCAATCATATAAAGGTGGCTGAACAGGCAATAATTTGGCCTGAGGATGCCCTGTTAGTGTATTTTAAATAAAAAAATGACTCTACCGCCAGAAGCAGTAGGGCCAAAGAGTTAGGTTTAAGTACAATATGGGGGATTGTACTTGCTTGTCCATCCACTTTGGGGGAGTAAAATGAACAAGTGTATAACTATTAGGTACAAGTATATACTATTACATAATTGTGAAGAAAGTGTGAAGATTTATCCGAAATAGTCAAAATTATATTTTATTTTTTAAATATATGATTGTTTTTCGATAATTTTAAATGAACAATACAGTTCTTATTAATAATATTTAAATTCAGATCAAACAATTATTGCCAATTACGACTTGCAATTACGTGTTTGATTATTAGGACTGCGGTAAAATTATGCCGAGAGGTGAAGTCCAATGGCGTTATTTGACCGTAGCTTGGGATGGCTTGCAAGAGTTCTGATGATGACTGGCTTAGTGGTTGGTGTTGTCATCCCACCAATGTTACTTAGATTAATTAACCAATTGAATCAGTGTCCCAACACAACGACATGGCAAGTATTATTGGTAATTAGCTATCTCCTTGTGTTTGCGATATTGGCCGTGACAGCTAATGCCCTGATGCGGCACTATACTGGTGAGTATGAGTCGCAGCCCTTAAAACGTCGTGATTGGGCAATCATTGCAGGTAGTTACGCCGCCATTTTGATCTTAGAAGGTGTCTTTCAACTGATCAATCAGATTATTTACCATCAAAGTCAAACTCAAAATAATATGGTCATTCAGGACTTGATGGCCGGTAGTACGCTCTCCTTGTGGCTAATGGCGCTTAGCGCAGTTTTTTTAACACCAATTACCGAAGAACTGGTCTTCCGTGGTGTTCTGACTAATTTATTTTTTAAACAAACTTGGTTAAAAGTTTTGCTTAGTGGTCTGGTTTTCGGTAGTTTACACAGTAGTTCGACGGTGCCTAGTTTTCTGATCTATGTGACAATGGGGCTGGTGTTAGCGACAGTTTACCAGCTGACTGGAAAAATCCGAGCAGCGATTGTCCTTCATTTTATAATCAATGCGTTTGCGATGAGCATTTTGTTATTACACGGATTAGCCTTGAATTAGATTGGCAATATTAAATCATAAGATATTTAATTAAGACGACCGGCAATGATTGATTGGAATAGCAAAAAGGTCGGTATTAATTGCCGACCTTTTTGACTATTAGATCTCAATACGTGTAACTGATTAGAAAGCTTCACCAGAATAGTCGATCTTTTTAGGATCGGCGTTTTTGATGTGTTTGGAAGCAAAGTTAACCGTTTCACGAATTTGATTGTACGTTGATTCATCGAGACCAAGTAAGTCCATGCAAGAATTAACGTGGGCGAAAATCTCTGGCTTGGCATCGATAGCTTTTTGTGACAATGAAATATTGACTTGCCGTTCATCATCCGTATCGCGTTTGCGTTCGACCCAGCCTTGCGTCTGCATCCGCTTCAGTAGTGGTGTTAAGGTACCACTGTCAAGGTTGACGTGTGAACCGAGTTCGCGGACCGTCATCGGACTCTTTTCCCACAGTGCCAGTAAGGTAATGTACTGGGGATAAGTCAGCTTAAAGGGTGCTAAAGCTGCAGAATAAAAGTGATTATAACGTTTGCTGGCGGTGTAAAGCGCAAAACAAAGCTGTTCGTCTAGCAAAATGTTTTTTGTTGGGGTTGCCATCAAACCGCCTCCTTTACTATCTATTTTAGTACATTGTACGCAATTAATTCGTCAAATGCAATTAATATACGCAAATACATCGTTTTCAAGCAATTTAATTATAAGTGACGATTAATTAACCAACCTTGTTAAGGGCTTGTGATTGGAATTCCTTCAGAAATAAGGTGGCCAGTGCACGTTGGTTGATCGCCAACTGGTGATTGTCCGTAAAGATGTAGAGCGGAACCTGAGTGGGCAGGTTCTGAGCGTAATAGCCGGTGACGGGTACCGAGTAGGCAGCATGAACCTGCTTATGAATAAAACCGTGGGAGGCCTGTGGTGTGGCTTTGATGGTCAATGAGGCTAAGATATGATAACTACTCGGTACCAAATGACGCGCGTGTTGAACGTGCACGCCGTGTAATCGCGAGCGTAGTTGTAAACCGGTGGCAGTAGTCAATTGTAAAGCTTGCTTGAGTTCCAGCAGATAGCTTTGCTGACTATTAATATTCTTCAGTCGAATCTTAAAATGGCCGAATGGGATGGCACGGTCTTGATGCTGGATAGCTAAGCTACGTTGTTCGACCCGTAGCTTAGGCTTGACGGGCTCAAAAGTATATTGTTGTAAAAGTTGTGTTGCAGTTTTCAAATTCTCACTCCCCATGCTTAACTTAGTCCTTTGAAAACTGGTGGTCAAATAATTGGTTACATTTGCTAGTCATGGTCTTTTCAAGTAAAATTATAATGATAGGGGGTTGGGATAATGTTTATGACAACCGGTGATTTACAACGCTCGCACATGATTAAAGGCGTTGTCTCCGTTACCAAACACTTGATGTTTGAATCCGATGGCATCGATCAGTTCGAGCGGTTCGATGATTTAATTGAACAAGTCAAACCGTTGCTGTTGGAAAAGGCAGAAGCCCAAGGTGGCGACGGATTGATCTATGTGAACTTTAATACCGAAGTGGCTCAAATGAGTGTGGCACCCCGGTTTTTAGTGGTGACAGGCTATGGGACCGTCGTCAAGCTCGTTGATGAATCTGTTTAAACCTCAGGATCTGAATTTTCAGGTCCTTTTTTTGATGTTACAGGCTTATTGAATAGAAAGGAAGGTTGGATGACAAGTCATTCATTTACTAAGGGTGCCATTGAAGTTTTCGATGCAACTCAAAATAACTTACAACATGTTAATTTACGAGTACCCAAGTATGCGACGACGGTGTTTGTCGGTTTATCTGGTTCTGGAAAATCGTCACTGGTTTTTGACACGATTGCCGCGGCATCACGTCGGGAACTAAATGAAACGTTTCCCAGTTTTACGCAACAGTATTTACCAAAATATGGGCAGCCACACGTCGGCCATATTGAGCACTTACCAGTCGCAATTGTGATCGCACAGCAACGACTGGGCAAAAATGCCCGCTCGACTTTGGCAACTTACACGGGAATTTACTCCTTGTTACGACTGTTATTTTCACGTGTCGGGCAGCCGTTTATTGGGTATTCGGATACTTTCTCGTTCAATTTGCCACAAGGAATGTGCCCAACTTGTCAAGGATTGGGCTACGTTGATGATATTGATGAGCAACAATTGATCGACCCAGAGAAGTCATTAAATGAAGGGGCCATTACGTTTGTGAGTTTTGCGCCGGATACGTGGCGCTGGCGACGTTATGCGACCAGTGGGTTGTTCGACAATGATAAACCTATTAAGGATTATACGGCCGCCGACTATGACCTGCTGATGCACGCGCCACAACAGAAGCTAACGCATCCTGGGGAAGGGTTTCCCCGAACAGCATTATACGAAGGTGTCGTGCCACGGATTCAACGGTCGATCATTGGCAAGAAGGAAGCGGAACACCATCGTGATGCGATTGCGGCGATTGTGACGCGTAAGGCGTGCCCAACGTGCGGTGGTACTCGGCTCAAGCCAGTGGTCTTAACTAATCATATTAACGGGGTCAACATTGCTCAGGTGACGGCCATGGATTTGAAGCACGTTTTGGCTTTTTTGCAGGGGATCGATGCGCCGTTAGCTCAAGACATTGTGCGGGAACTGACGACTAAGATTCAGTCGTTGGTCGATATTGGTCTAGGTTATTTGACATTGGACCGTGGGACAAGTTCTTTATCTGGCGGTGAGGCGCAACGGATCAAGATTGCTAAGTATTTGACCAGTGCCTTGGTGGATATGGTTTATATCTTAGATGAACCAAGTGTTGGATTGCACCCACACGATATCCAGTTGATCAAGCAAGCATTGACGAAGTTGAAGGATAAGGGAAACACGATTCTGATTGTGGAGCACAATCCGGCCATGTTTACATTAGCCGATTACGTTGTCGAAATGGGTCCCGCGGCTGGCCGTGCTGGTGGGCAGGTGACATTTACTGGCACTTATGACGAGCTATTAGCTTCTGATACACTAACAGGTCGGTGGTTACGGCAACCACATGTTTGGGGACCGGAGCGACCAGTCAAGACCGTGCTAGCGTTGCGACATATTAATGAAAATAATCTGCATGATGTTAGTGTGGACGTACCGCTTGGGGTGATGACAGTTGTTTCGGGTGTGGCCGGGTCAGGGAAGAGCTCCTTGATTACTGCGCTAAAACAACAATTAAAGACGGCTTATATTGATCTGGCCCAGACGCCCGTGGGTTTGAATATCCGGTCAACGCCGGCGACTTATTTAGGGGTATTAGACCAAATTCGGCAATTATTCGCGAAGGCAAACGGTGTCGCTACAAGCTGGTTCAGTTATAACGGTAAAGGCGCGTGCCCCCGTTGTAAGGGTAAAGGCGTGACGATTACGAATATGGCCTTCATGGACCCGGTCGTACAGACTTGTGAGTTATGTCATGGACAACGGTATAATGCAACGGCGCTCAGCTATGTGTACCGAGGTAAGACAATTGCGGACGTTCTCCGGATGTCGGTCACAACGGCCTTAGCCTTTTTTGCCGCGGTGGACAAGGTGGCTCGGCCACTGACGAATCTAGATCGGGTCGGTTTAGGCTACTTGACATTGGCACAACCATTGACGACCTTGTCAGGCGGCGAACTACAACGGTTGAAATTAGCTGTGGAATTAGGTAAGAAGGGGACGGTGTACTTGTTGGATGAACCGACTGCGGGTCTGCATTTAAAAAACACCCAACGCTTACTAAAATTGTTCGATGAGTTAGTGGCGGCCGGTAACTCATTGATTATTATTGAACATAACTTGTCGGTAATTAGTCAGGCGGATTGGCTGATTGACGTTGGTCCCGATGCAGGGCAGTATGGTGGCCAAATTCAGTATAGTGGGACGCCACGCGAATCCGTGCATGCCGCAGCTTCGCGGACGGGTACAGCACTGAAATCCTGGCTGGCAATGTAAAACTTACTAAAATTGAGCAAACAAAAAGAGGCTGTGACATAAGTCTCTAAAAACAAAGCAGGTCTGGAAAAATCTTCGGAA
>OMJG01000993.1_pt1 | contig 18289 bp, 14 predicted proteins | sample 1646431 | NCBI WGS metagenome assembly OMJG01 (sample SAMN03771674, study PRJEB25209) | food metagenome | isolation source: Cotija cheese | place: Mexico:Jalisco,Michoacan | collected 2011-12-12
AATTGGAAGAACTATATCAAACTTACAAAGACAGAGGACTTGTTGTTCTGGGTTTCCCGTCGAATCAATTTAAACAAGAACTTTCTTCGGGTGATGAAGCAAGCACTGCTTGTCGAACAACATACGGCGTGACTTTTCCGATGCATGAGATAGAACCAGTCAATGGTCCAGATGCTAATCCACTGTTTTCATATCTCAAAAGCCATTCAAAAGGTTTTTTAGGAGAGGCAATCAAATGGAACTTCACAAAGTTTCTAGTCAGTCGGGATAGTCAAGAAATCATCCGCTATGCACCAACTCAAAATCCAGAAAAAATGATCCCAGATATTGAACGTTTACTCGCTCGAAGAGAACACTAGGATGAGAGCATGACTAGCTTACACACAGGATCGACAAAAATAATTAAGAGTAGCTCAAATAAAATCATCACAATCGACAGGTTATTCGACTTGCTATTAGAAACTTTGGGCGAACAGTTCTGGTGGCCGGCAAGGTCTAAATGGGAGTTATTAATCGGGGCAGTATTGGTACAGAACACCAACTGGACGAACGTGAGTTTGTCTTTAAAAAATCTTGCTCATAGGACGGATTTCTCTCCAAAGGCTATTAGAGAATTAACCAATCAAGAACTGCAAACCTTAATCAGACCTAGTGGCTTTTTTAACAACAAGAGTAGAGCGTTGGAAGGTATTTTGTCCTGGACAGAAACTTTTAACGATGATTTTTCTCGTTTAAAAGCTGTTCCGACAGATAAAATTCGAAAATCTTTACTCCAAATCAAGGGGGTCGGTCCGGAAACAGCAGATGTTATTGTAGTTTATTTGCTAGACAGACCAGTTTTTATTGCCGATGCCTATGCCAGACGTTTATTTACCCTACTAGGGAAGGAAACAAAATCTTATGAGGAATTACAAGGGATAGTCCACTTGTCACCTTCATTCAATGGTACGAAAGCCAATGAATTACATGCCTTAATTGATGTCTATGGGAAACAATATTTGAGAAAGAACACAAAAGAAATTGGGTTTTTAGCTGGTTACAAACTGGATCAATTACTGGATTAACTACAGAATTAACTAGAAGATTAACTACAAAATAACTAGTAAGACTTTCATGATACTTGCCTTGCTTTGGTAAAAAAGTGAGTGAAATTTTGGCTTTCTAAACAAAGTTAGTTTACTTTTGCTGTCTGATGAATAATAATGATTATAAATAAAGTACTAAGGGAGAATGAGGGATATGTTCAAACATTTAAAAACATTAGGTAAAGTTGCAAAAGATTCAGGTGCTTTCTTAGGCGGAATAGCTTTTGGGACTCTCGGTCTTAAAGTGTTATGTAGCGATGACGCAAAGAAAAAATATGCAAAGGTGATTGCTAAATCTTATCTTGCTAAGGACAAAATTGGCGATGCTTTATCGCAAACAAAACAACATGCAGATGATGTGTTAGCTGATGCTGCCGACATCTACGAAGCTGAGAAGAAAAAAGAAGCCGACAAGGCCATTGATTCCTCTGAAGAATAGGCTTGGGTGATAACTATGCGCTTTGAAGTCTTACATGTTTCCAGTAAAAGGGTCCGCATTAGGGTCCCTTTTATTTGTTCTCAAGCTGTCGAACAAAAGCTCATTACGTTAGCAAGTCAACAAGATAATATCACCTACCTGACGTTTTATGGCGATGAACACTCATTCCAAGTTTTCTATAAGAAAGATCATCTTTTTGAGGTTCGTCAATTTTTAACGGCTATCGATGAGACTCTATTAAAGGAAACCTATCAAGAAGGTGCGACCGACCCACGGCTTAAAACGCCTTTTGATATTATCTTTGATTCATTGTGTAATCGATTTGCGTTTCGGTACTTGATTCCAGCACCTATTCGTCATGTGATGACACTATATAAAACAGGCTCTTTTATAAAGAAGGCTTATCAAGCATTACGCCATCAAAAAATGACGATAGAAGTTCTAGATTGCTTGGCTATTCTAACGTCTATCTCTAGAGACCAAATCGACACCGCAAGTACAATTATGTATCTATTGAATCTAGGAAATGATTTGGGAGAATGGACCCAAAAGAAATCAATCGATGATTTAGCACAGACGTTGAAGAGACCAGTTCAACCTGTTTGGGTCAGATTGCCTAATGGTGAAAAGGAACAAAAAGATAGTTTTTTGGTCGGAGTCGGTGATGAGTTAGTCGTTGAAGAAGGTAGTGAAATCTTCTTTGATGGTGACGTTGTTGATGGCACCGGATATGTCAATGAAAGTTCATTGACGGGCGAATCCCTTCCCGTCGTCAAAGCTAGGGGGTCCAAGGTGTCATCCAATACAGTTCTCGTCTGCGGGCAATTAGTGGTTAGCGTCACTAATGCGGATGCCAATCACAATCTACTCGATTTAGTGAATCTGATGACGGACTCTAAAGAAATGATGTCGAAGCACCAACAACAATTAGTCGAGAAAGCTGATCAATTTGTTAAGGTCAACCTCATGGGGATTTCATTGACCTATCTAGCAACAGGTTCGTTTGAAAAAGCTTTATCATTTTTACTCGTTGATTTTTCATGTTCATTAAAGATTGCGACACCTGTTAGTTATTTAGTAGCAGTAAAGAAAGCTATGGAGTCTGGAGTTGTTGTTAAGGGACCGAAATATATTGATTTGTTCCCAGAAATAGATACCTTTATTTTTGATAAAACAGGTACTATTACGGAACCAACACCTAAAATCGTTAAAATCCAACCTTTCTATGATTATACTGAAGAAGAAGTTATCCGCATTGGGGCCTGTCTTGAAGAACATTTCTATCATCCAATAGCTAATGCAATCGTACAAGAAGCAAAGGATAAAGGTATCGTCCATAAAGAAATGCACGGAGAACTTGAACACGTCGTGGCTAAGGGTGTAAGGTCTACCATTGGTGACGACAAAGTCGTTATTGGTAATTATAAGTTTATTTGTGAAGAAGGCATCACCATTACTGATGAGCAACAAGGTATTCTTGATACAATCGAGCAACAAGCCGGCATTTTGTGTTTGGGTTATCGCGGAGAATTAATTGCCTTGTTTGGGATCGAAAATCCGCCTAGGGTCGGTATTGATAAAGTTTTGAGACAACTAAAAGAGAGTGGTAAACAAGTTGTGTTATTGACTGGAGATAACGCCTTGCATACTGAACCATTGAAGAAACTAGTTGAATGGAATGATATCATCACTGATACAACACCTAAGGATAAATTTAAGGTCGTTTCGCGGTATAAGCAAGAGGGTCACCATGTCATGATGATTGGAGACGGTTTAAATGATTCAGCAGCTCTATCGGAGGCAGAAATAGGTGCAGTCATGTCTCATTCTTCTGATGTGGCTCGTCATTTGAGTGATGTCATCTTTTTGAATGATGACTTGAATGATCTGTTTAAGCTTGAACAAATTTGTGAGGATCTAAAGCATAAATTGAATCGTAATTTGAAATGGACTGTGGCAATCAATTCAACCTTGATTGGATTCGGCATATTGGGGATCTTAAGCCATAAGCAATTAGCTTTGACACATAATATGACCACCATGTATTTGATAGGCAAAAGTTTAGCTTAATGATTTACGTTAATGCCTTAATGATCTGAATTATTGGCTTAATGATGGCTTAATGATTGTTATAAGAAATAAAAGGGAATAGAACAAGCAAAGCAAAAGTTGTGAGCTACTACAACTGTTTGCTTTGCTTTTTCTTTTTAGCTGTTTTTCTGGTGAGTTTTTTGTTGCCTTTCTAGTTAGATGTTTAGCTCCATTTTAGGTCGTATTGGGTCGTATTAGTTCATATTGGGGTGTATATAGTTAAAACATATTAACTTAATAAATAAAATATTGAGTGGAGTAATGAGTTTAGAGTAAGTTATAAAGGTAGAGTCAAGTGATGAGTATAGGGTTAAGCGACCAACTAGGAAATACTAGGAAAATTTTCAGTCGACACAGCAATACCACTCCAGTATATTCGAGATATAAGAACGACTATTGAGTTAATGGAATGGGGAAAGTATATGAAAAAAGTAATCGAAAGCAATTGGAAATTTATTGCCATATCGGTGTTCTTATCAGTTATAGCAGCAGTTTCTGCTTTGGTCACACCAATAATGATCCAGTGGGTCAATCAATCCGATCAGTTTTTTTCAATAGAAATCGTTAGTTATATAGGGTTTGCCATGATTGTAACTTTTGTGATTCAAACCTTTATGATTTGGTTTCGTGAACGATATGCCGCTAATTTCAACACACGACACTTAATGTCCTTGATCCAAAAGATGGTTAGGATGTCCTATGATGCCTATAGTCATTATGAGGCAAGTTACTTAATCGATAGGATTTTTACAGCTGTTGATGCCAATTATTTATTTTTGATCAATAGTTTTGGTGTATTAGCGCGATCTGTTTTAGTCATCGGTGTGAGTCTATTCCTATTAGCAACAGTTTCATCTGGCATTGCGCTAACGATGATGATATTGATACCCATCAACTATTTTGGATTCCGATTAATCAATCAACAGCTAAAGGAACGAATGAATCGCATGCAAGAAGCCAGCGCTGCTACTCATAAAGATTTGATTGCCACACTGTCTAATAGTGATTCTGTCAAAGCTAGTGGGGATGTCGATCGTTATAGTAACCTTTTTTCAAATTCCTTCAGAAATACTTTTCAAACACTGGCACATACCAATCAGTTTGCACAGATTACGAGTGGTGGTATTAGCTTTTTAAACCAGCTGGCACAAAATATGATCTATGTCTATACCAGCTTTTTAGTTGCAACGAATCAGAGGAGTGTCACTCAATTAATTATTCTTGGTATTGTCTTTCCCATTTTTTTTGAAGCTATGGGGCAGCTGACAAAGCTCAATCTTGACTATAATAGTTTAAAAGTCAGCAACGACTTTGTGACGAACGATCTTGATAACAATAGAGAACGACAAGGTACTTTTTTCGTAGACCATATCAAGACCATCACATTGGATACGCCAATGTATAAAATTGGTGGGAAAGACTTGTCGCTGGCAATAACGGCTGAAATATCTCAAGGAGATATTGTTTATTTAAAGGGAAAGTCCGGTAGTGGGAAATCTTCCTTGCTGAAAGCTATTTTGGCGTTTAGACCAAGTCAAGGCATTACAATAAATCACATCGTTATCAGTGATTTAAATTATCTGTCTCTTCGGAGCAGAGTCTTCTACCTCTCGCAGCAAGTCACCATTTTATCGCAAACCCTTGAAGCTAATATAGGGTTTGGAAGAACATTGACGTCTGAAGAAAAGGACTTTTTATCTCAAACTGCAGTTATGCGCCCAATCCTTGAGAAGAGAAGCTGGCATACGGAACTAGTGGAAAATGGTGCCAATCTTTCAGGCGGTGAGAGACAGCGTATTGCCATGGCGAGGGCCCTAGTGGCCGATGCCGATGTCTTGTTGATGGATGAAAGTTTGAGCAGTATTGACGAGGATAATAGCAAAATCTTAATGACTGAGATTTTAGATCACTATCGTGATAAAATCGTTATCTTTACTGCACATAATGCGTTACACTTGAATAAAGCATCTAAAGTTATAGAGATTAAGTGATCTTTTGTCGTTTAAAACAAGATGAGATGATTCAACGTCATTTATTAGTCAAAGAAACGAACAATACTGCTCACTGTTTGTTGGGAGGGAGTTACGTGGCAAAAGATTTTTTACCATCAGAAAATAAGGCATTATCAGAAAAACCTGCATCATTAGAAACAGCTATAGCCTCTGCTGATAAAACATTATCAGAAGACTATTTATCAGTAGATGATATTGCGAGAGAGTTAGATGTGACGACAAGAACAGTTCGCAATTATCTCAGGCGAGGTCTTTTAAAGGGACACAAGATCAGCAATAAATGGTGGTTCTCAAAAGAGGATCTATATGATCTAATCGGAAATTTAGCTGTTGATCAAACGATGACAATCACCGTCAATGATTTTCTTCTTAGCGAAGAAACCAAAAAAACGAAAGCGGTATTGATTATAAAGTATCCAATCGCTGATCTACAGAAGAATGAGTTGGTAATCAATCGTATCTTGAAAGAGTTTAACGACCTGAAAGAAAGTTTGGAAAAGGATACCGACGAATTTTACTACCGAATGGTTGGAAAGTATTCTGGACAGGTTATGCTGAAGGGAACTGTCTCTTTTGTGACATACTTTGCTCAATTTATTGAAGCAGAAATACTGACTATAAACTCATCGAAAAAAGAGGTTGAATAAGCGAAAAATATGGTACCACAAGGATTGCAAACAATAAACATCAATAGATTAATAGATATGTTAGGGTTTCAATTGAATCGCTATAAAAACTATTTCCTTGAAGTCCATTGTAGGCAATCCAAGATTCTTGCTTACTCAGTCCGTTGTACTTTCTGATGCCATTAGCAGCGTAAAGTATTGGAGCAGAGATACTAGCAGAGGAGTAATCTACTAAGGGTTTACCAGTCAGTGTGTAGCTAGCTACAACTGGGTTTTGATTGGTGAAAAAGTCTAGCATTTTTTTGACACTTTCGGTGGCCCGACTGTCATTATAATGTCCAATATTCAATAATATTGAGGACGAATTATAGTCAAAATTACCATCCGCAAATGTTTGGTGGCTCACTTTATTTGAGTTTGATGGGTATAAGTCTCCATCAATCAGCCAACAATAATCTGGCATTAGTCCAGAAGCGTGCTGTTGGCTGAGTTTTTCAATCACGTCTAGGGAGTTATTTTTAATGTTTTGCCAAGTATCGTCCTGGGTAAATTCGTAAAAAACATCAAAATACTTTGGCTTTAAATCAGCTGGTCTGACCAAATATTGAAACTCACGATCCACCGTTGCCCAATTACCAACTGTTAAAAGTCCCGTTTGCTTATTATAAGAGTTCTGAAGTAGATCTTCGATGATATCATTAGCGTCTTTTTGGTAGTTATTAACAGATTGGGGCCACAACTGACTGGCTAGCACTAAGGCATAGGCAATATCGAGATCGCCATCAGTTGCACTATTATGATTTACATTGTTCAAACCCCCATATTCTCCAGTAACTTGTTTCCAAGCCATCAAGCTATTATCCTCACTCACGCGATGGTCTTTATAGTAGTGATATAAGGGAATAAAATCCTTTTCTGAAGACAACCCTTTTCTAGCCGCTTTAACAGTTATCAATAGACCAAGCCCTTGAGCTTGAGAAGAGGCAGTAGGGGTTGTATTATTGTTATCTGATATGTTAACGTAAGAGCTTTGCTGATTATAAAAAATTAGTGATATAACTATCTCGCCATTGACGATAAACTGTAATATAACTGCTAAGTGTGTAAAACCAGTCAAGCATAGACATTCTCCTAAACAAAATATTCTGCAGATAAATCGGTTTCCGCTAAACGTTTTAATCGCGAAATGGTCTGTTCAGCCGTTAACACACTAGTCGCATCTATTGTGAGAGTGCCATATTTTAACGTTATATTGACTTCATTTTGACCAGTTATAAAGGGAATAGATTGTAAAATCTCTCGCGTATTCTCATTTAAAACCACCTTATCTTCTTCAGTTACAGGGGTTAGTTTTCGTGGTGATAGTATCAAAAGGGCGCCAGTTTCAATATAGTAAATTCTTTCTTCAGGAAAACGGTTTGTCACTAACGCCTCTTTAAGTTGTCTTAATAAAGTCTCAGTTGCTTTGACATCTTGATAGAGATATTGCTCAATAAAATCAACGTAGAATAAACTCAAATACATGCCGCGATTGTCAAATGAGCGTCTTTTATCAAACTCTAAAATATAACCATAGTCATTTTCAAAAGCCGTCTTGTTTTTTAAACCAGTTATTGAATTTCTGTTTTCTAGATATCGACCAATGTCTTTTTGATTATAAACTAAATCAAGTCGTCGAAATATGCGTTTTTGCACCAAGTAACTGATGGCTGAAAAAACTGGGAAAAGTATAATTAAGTATACTTTCAGCCAATTAGCTATAATGATTGGGTTAAAATACATTGTAAATACTCCAATTGCAAATATAATAAGTTTTGATGCTACAATGACTACTGAGCTGGATAATAGGCCAAAAAAGATAGCTAAGAAAGTCAAAATATTCAGTAAAACAAATGTCGTACTGTCAATATTCATATATAATAACTGGTTTTGTAGAAGAAGAGCAAAAACGAGCAGTAAAACAGTCAGCTCTAAGGTAATTGAATCTAGGATTTTCTTCACTTTGAAGGTTTCTCCAATCTATCTATTTTAGTTGTCAGATGACTGAATCAATCTAGCTGAAATCAAGGATTAATTCAGTTGAATAACTGTAATGATTATAGCGCGACATATGTCGTTTAGTAGATAAAAGGAATTTTTATTTAGACTAATCAGTCAAGATAAATGTCTTTAGTCATAATTTTTTAGTCAACCGATTACTTTAAGTAAAACATATAGAATTTTTTTGAGGTGTAAAAATATGGGAAGATGTTCTTGGGCAAGCTCAGAGAGATTAAAAAAATATCATGATTTAGAGTGGGGAGTTCCAAGTCATGATGACGATTATTTATTTGAAATGCTTATTTTAGAAGGCTTTCAAGCCGGATTAAGTTGGGACATAATCTTAAAGAAACGGAAAGCTTTCCAAGAAGCATTTGAAGGATTTGACCCAAAAGTCGTCTCAAGATTTGATGACGAAAAGGTTGATAAATTGATGTCTAATGTCACTCTTATTCGAAATCGCCTAAAAATGATATCTGCCATTAAGAATGCATCAGCTTTTTTGGCCATTCAACAGGAATTTGGATCGTTTGACCGTTATATTTGGCACTTTACCAATAATACTAGCCTTGATCCGAAAATTGCGACAGAAGAAGAGCTAATGGCTAAAACGCCATTGTCAGAAAAAGTTAGTAAGGACTTGAAAAAACGAGGGTTTAAGTTTGTTGGCCCTGTCATTATCCAATCATACCTTGAGGCAATTGGCATCTACAATAATCACCTGATGAGTTGTGATTGGCATTAGGAGTGAAGGTGTAACGTCTTAGCACAGGGCTGGTTGATTCATTTTGGTCCTAATAGTAAAATCTTTGCATAGTTTGATAGTCTACACTCTATTTATAAGCAGTCTGTACCAGTGAAAATGCTAATCAAATGAAACCAACTACGTTTTATTTTATAATGAACTTGTAGATTGTTACAAAACTAATTTCAAATAAATGTTGTTGCGGAAGCAACAACTAGTTGTAAAGGGGAGAATGTAATGACTGATAAATTCGAGAACACCTACCAACTGTTAATTAACGGCGAATGGACAAGTGGTAGTGGGGATGACACTATTGAATCGTTTAACCCAGCAAATGGTGAGTTACTAAGTACGATTGTGGATGCTACATCAGAAGACGTTGATAGAGCTGTTGCAGCTGCCCATGAAGCATTTAACTCTTGGTCAAAATTGCCCGTTAAAAAACGTGCAGCACTTCTTTTAGAGATTGCAGACAAAATAGAAGAAAAAAAAGATGATTTTGCTTTATGGGAGACATTAGATAATGGTAAACCATTACGTGAAACAAGTGGCGCGGATATTCCCCTAGCGATTGATCATTTCCGCTATTTTGCAGGAGTGATTCGTTCTGAGGAAGATAGTGTTAAACTGTTAGATGACCAAACCATGTCGATTGTTTTACGAGAGCCAGTTGGGGTTGTAGGACAAATTGTTCCGTGGAACTTTCCATTCTTAATGGCAGCTTGGAAGTTAGCTCCAGCACTAGCAGCAGGAAACACAGTTGTTTTTAAACCATCATCAATGACTTCTTTATCTGTCCTTGAATTAGGAAAGATTTTAAAAGAGGTACTACCTAAAGGTGTTGTCAATATTATAACCGGTTCTGGTTCGAAAGCGGGTGACTACTTACAACATCATGAAGGATTAGATAAGCTAGCATTTACTGGTTCGACCGCTATTGGAAGGAGCATTGGTATTTCAGCTGCCAAAAATTTAATTCCAGCAACACTTGAATTAGGTGGCAAATCAGCCAATATTATTTTTGAAGATGCTAACATTGAACAAGCACTTGAAGGCGTGCCCTTAGGCATATTATTCAACCAAGGACAAGTCTGTTCAGCGGGATCTCGTATTTTCGTTCAAGAATCAATCTATGATGACTTTGTTGAAAAATTAGTTCAGGAATTCAAAAAAGTCAAAGTTGGTAAGCCGTGGGAAGATGGGATACAAATGGGAGCTCAGGTGAGTGACCATCAAATCGAAACAATTGAAAAGTATGTAAAAATTGGTCTTGAAGAAGGCGGAAAGCTTTTGGTTGGTGGCCATCGCATCACTGATGGCGATCTTTCTTCAGGTTACTTCTTTGAACCAACCCTGATTGAAGCAACAAATGATTCTAGAGTTGCTCAAGAAGAAATTTTTGGACCTGTAGGTGTGGTTGTCAAATTTAAAGATGCTGACGATGTTATAAAAAAAGCAAACAATAGTGAGTACGGTTTGGCTGGTGGGGTATTTACTACTAATCTCACTACAGCCTTTAAAGTATCTCGAGCTATCAGAACAGGACGTGTGTGGGTCAATACTTACAATGCTTTTGAAGCAGGAGCACCATTTGGGGGATACAAAAAATCTGGTATTGGTCGTGAAACCCACAAGATGATTCTCTCTGCTTATACCCAAGCTAAGAATATCTATATTAATCTCAGTGACGAAACACAAGGCTTATATTAGTTAACGACCAAAGTCTTAGAGATATGCTTCAATAGGCAGAAAGGATAAATAGATTTCTCTAGCGTACATCCAGTTAAAAATATATGATTTAAAAAAGTGACGAGAAGCTAATGTCTCTCGTCACTTTTTTGTTGTCTCTAAAGTCCTTAAGACTGTCTTTACTTATTTTTATGCCGGTATAAGGGTTTAGAGATTTTTATGAGAACTGACTTTCATACAGATCATAATAAAATCCACGAGCTTCAAGTGATTCTTCATGCGTTCCCTGTTCAATCACTTGGCCGTCTTTCATGGCCACTATTAAATCTGCATCTACAATTGTTTTGAGTCTATGTGCTATCACGATACTTGTTTTATTTTCCATTAAACGGTGGAAAGCCTTTTGTACTAATTGTTCTGTATGAGAATCAATAGAACTGGTTGCTTCGTCTAGTATTAGCATTTTAGGCTGGGCAATCATTGCACGGGCGATACAAAGCAGTTGCTTTTGCCCTTGAGATATGGTGTCTCCTTTACTATCTAATAGTGTATCGTAACCATTCGGTAGCTGTTGGATAAAGAAATCGGCATGGCAAGCAATGCACGCTTCTTTTATGTCATCAGCGCTAGCGTTTGGATTTCCTAAAGTTAAGTTTTCATTAATGGTGCCATTCTTCAGCCAAGTATCTTGCAATACCATCCCAAACAAACGCCTGACATCGCTTCTCAAAACAGTATTGATGTCAATACCATCAATTGAAATAAAACCAGAATCACTATCATAAAATCGCATCATAAGATTGATCAAGGTCGTTTTCCCGCAACCGGTTGGTCCGACGATGGCGACTCGTTGTTGTAAGCTTGTCAAAATGCGATTAATAGTTGTAAAAGACTGATAATCACTGTCTTCTTTGTTAAAGGCGCGAAGCACACGAACGCCTGTCAGTGTTTCATCGGTTTTTTGCGTCAGTTGGTCTAATTGAGATTGAACTTTATGGTATAGTGGTATGGTGAACCCTAAAATGAAGAGGATTATAATGAATAACGAACAGGTGATCAATAAGAAACGCCAGCCCATACTAGTATCTGTAAGGAAGGCCATTACTACCGTTCCAATCACAATAAATGGAGATCTCATAAATAAACGGAAGAAAATATTGACACCCGTTTGGATTTGATTAATATCACTGGTTATTCTCGTAATCAAAGTGGCTGTTTTTAAGGAATTGATGTCACTCATACTGAGTGTTTGGACTTTTCTTAAATAAGCTGATCGAAGGTCGGTAGCAAACCCAACCGCAGCTTGCGCTGAATAGTACTGAGCCGTTACAGCTGCTACTACCCCAAATATGGCCAGAATGATTAGTATCAGACTATAGCGAATGAGTATCGCCAAACTATCTTGTGCGATACCATGATCAATCATTTGTGCGATAAAATAAGGAACGATTAGTTGGGTCAAAGCTTCTAGCCATTTATATAAAGGGGCTAGAAGGGCTTGTCTACGATAGGGCTTAAAGAAAGGCATAAAAATTTTCATAAAAAATCTCCTAGAAAACAGTTTGATGTTTAGTTTAATAGTAATTCAAAAAAAGTGCTATAATAGCCGTATTTAGAAGAGATAAATAAAACATTATATAAAGCAATATGAAGAGCTTTAATAAGTAGGATAGGTGATTGTTTGGTTAAAGAAGTCTTAACATTTAGAGTCGATACAGCACGAGTGAAACCAAATGACATGTATGGCCAAAGTAAATGCCCATTTTGTGATCGCCCCAGCTTAACCAATATTTTGAATGACTCAGGTGATTTTATGTGGCTGATGAATAAATATCCTACATTAAGTCAAACCGTTCAAACGATTATTATTGAAAGTCAGGCGCACGATACTAACCTAACAACTTATAGTGCTAGCTATATGGAACGCTTATGGCAGTATATCGAAGAGTGCTGGGAAAAAATGGCGAGCTCTGGCCAATATGCATCAACTGTTTTATTGAAAAATCATGGACCGATGTCTGGTTCTAGTTTAAAGCACCCACACTTGCAACTAATTGGTTTAGAAAAAATTGATGCGACGGCAATGAGAGTGGCTAGCGACTTTGAGGGTTTAGAGCTTTATTCAGATGACTATTGTCAAGCAACTCTATCGACTCAGCCAATCATGGGATTTGTTGAACTCAATATTATCAGTAAACGGCATCATCATTCTCCTATAGTTTCCCAAGTGATTCAAGCATTAGTACGTTATATTTTGATATCCTATCAGGGAAATCGGTTTAATAGTTACAATTTACATGGCTGGTTATTTGAAGACAAACAGGTTATAAAGATTATACCACGTTGGGTCGATTCTGCTTATTATACGGGCTTTGGGATCTCTCAAGTTTATAATAGCGAAGAGCTAGTTAAGATAAGAGATGAAATCAGAACAGTCTATCTTAAAAATCTGTCTTAAATCTATCTTAAAACTCTAGCTTAAACTTTAGTTTGAAATGAGATTGAAAAATCAGTAGTACTAATTCGGCCAAGATAACTACTTCGAAATGATGAATAGTTATATATTAGTTCTAATGTCTTGTCAGTAAAAAACAAGTAACAAAAAGACGCTCAACCGATGAGGTTGAGCGTCTTTTTACTAATATGGCGTCAAAACAACAAGTTAGGCAAAATAAATCCTTCTTTTTTCAAAATAGGTAAGAGGTTGATCCGACTATCGGCAACGACTTTTCTAATTTCTAAAGTAATCCCACGCTCAGCCAAAAAACGAAAAGCGTCGGCATCCTGTTGATCTACAGCAATAGCGTTGGTAATCATTTTCTTTCCCTCTGCAAAACTCATACTACCAATGTTAACCGATGAGATTTCAACACCACCTTCTACAACCGTTTTGACGTCATGTGGGTTGGTGAATAGCAGCATGGCTTTAAATGAATTAAAAATAGGATCATTCCATATGGCAATCATCTTAGAAATTGGTATGACATTGACCCGAACTCCGGGTGGGGCGGCTTGACTTAGTAGTGCTTTTCGTAAGGAATCTTTTGATACGGCATCGTTAACGACAAGGATACGATTGATTCGACTAGCCTTTGTCCATACTGTGGCAACTTGGCCATGGATCAAACGGTCATCAATTCTAACTAACTTGACTTCCATCGTCATTCTAGGGCCTCCTCTTTTGTAAAGGTATGGTCATTGGTCAAATAGATTTCATAAATATATAACCGTTCTGATTTAGCGATTGAGAGATTCAATTGGGATTCTAAATCATTGAGCTCACGGTCAATGGCTGAAATCAACGGGTTGTTTTTGGGATAATCTTGTAGTGCCTCGTCCGTTGCTAGAGGTTGTCGTTGTAAGGTTCTTTCAATTGTCCCAGCCAGATGCAAGATCATATTCAATTTAAAGCTATTAGATGAGTGTAAATGACCTATTTGTTCGATTGTTTCCATAAAATGCCAAAGCGGGTAAATCATTTTCTGTGGATTGATAAAGGTATAGTGTTCTCCTAAGAATTTTTGACAGGTCTCTTGGTCTAAAGTACTCAAAAGTTCTGTGTCATGAAGGTGTGAATTATCAATAATCTCATTCAGCAACTTATCGGCGTGAGGACTTAATACTTGTTCTAAAGATAAATGTGGGATGTCTTCAGTAATAGGACTCACACCAACGGTCGCAACAATATGATGAGTTTTCTTGATGTCGACTACGACAGCTTTGGCCTCTCTGACCCCACAAGTAATGATTTCGATATCATCATCTAATCTAGTTTTCATTAATTGTATTAATTGCTCTTTAATGATTTGTGCAGCCCCTTTACCACTAGCACAGACTGCAATAATTACTGGTTTCTTCTCGGTATCAATCCGGGTTTTAATTAAGCGCTCTGGTGGTGTCAGGCTATAACCATTGAAACGTTTAAGCTCTTCAGCAATTGTGTCAAGATCTTGGTTTGGCAGTTGTGTCTTTCGAGCAGCTTCTAATAAGATAGGAGTAGATACCATCTCATGTGTTCTTGTTTCTACTCCGAGCTCTTCTTCGATTCTTTTCCCAAAAGTAGTCAGCGATCCCATATCTGTTAATAATAAGACGCCATGGCCTTTATTAGCCGTTTTGGCTAACTCCTTGATGATATCGTAAGCCTCGCTTGGCGATTGTTCTAGGATCATATCGTAGGCATAGATATTTTGAGAACCTAATAAAGTGTTGATGACATCGACCATACTACTAGCTGTACTATTTCCATGACAGGCCACAACGATTCCAATACTTTCTTTAGCACTCTCAGCTTGGTTTAAGGAGGTTATCAACATCGTGAGGTAGTCAACTTCACTTGGAGGAATGATAACCTGTAATCGTTCTTCAATTTTTTGAGCAACTAGACGTGCAGTTTTAAGTTCTTTTGGATGACTCCGCACGAAATCCTTTACCAAATTGTTGGCGGGTTTTTCTACCGTTTCATTCTCATTCCGTTTTAAAAAAGCTGAGACATGTAAACTAAGGGCGTAAATAAAACTTTTACGGTAATTTTTATTGAGCTCACTTTTAACAAACTCTTGAATTTCACGACTCAAATTGATTATTTGTTCTGGAACGATTTCTTTGAGTTTCTTTTCGTCTTTTTGGGTCAAGTATTGTCGGTTACGATAAAAGGATTTTAAATGGAGATCGATATCTGTTGAGATGAAGCCTTGAATCTGCTCATCCGACATATTTTCTTCCTTGAGCATTGCCATTTTATCACCGATAATGTCGTAAAGGTTAAAGGGCGGTTCGTAATTGTCTGTATCTGCTGGTAGTGGGTCGTCACTAGGACTCATGGTTGTTTCAGGTTCAATCAAACCTAAAAAACTAGTGTATAATTGACGTTCTTGGTTAAAACGGTTCAAACCATCTGCCAAAACGTCCTCCAATTCATCGTATCGAAGGTACAAGGTAAGTGATTCTGGATCATTTTGTAAGAATCCTTTGGCACAGACCATTTGGATAATTGATTTCAGCTGTCCGACATTCCCATAGGTGACACTCCCTAACAAGGCTTTAACGACACGTTCGTCGATTTGAATTTCGCGCTTGATCCGCTTTGCTTCAATCCCGATGAGATGCTTCAAGAGATCTAAACGTTCCTTGGCTTCACGATTATGAAAAGCAGGAAGGCGTATCACAATCGGAATACGCCTTAAAAAGGTACTAAGTAGGCTAGACTTTGGGTTCTCAGTTGTGGCACAAACAATTCTAACTTTTGCCTTTAATGGTGGACCACTATAGCCTAATGGCCGGTATTCTCCGCTATCCATAAAAGAAAAGAGCATTTCTTGACCTTCTGGTGGCAGACGATGGACTTCATCTAGGAAGAGGATTGTCCCATCTGATTGTTTCAATAATCCCGGCCTCTCATTTTCAGCACCAGTATAAGCGCCTTTGGTATGCCCGAAAAGATAAGACATTAATAGTTGCGGATTGTTGGCATAATCTGCACAATTCAAAGTGCTCATGACTCTATCTTTTTTGATTAATCCTTGAAATTTCGCAAATGAAGCCATGGCATTTGCGAAATAGGTCTTTCCAGAACCAGTCGGACCAATGATTAGAGTATATAGACCATTATCTGGATAAATTACAGCAGCTTTTGCTTGATCAATAGGTGTCTTTAAGCTCATATCATTCCCAATCATCTTTTCAAACAAATGATGACGGACAACAGCTTTCTCTTGTGGCATGATATTTTCTTTATAAGATGCTACTGGGGTACTAAATGGCTTTCTAATCTCTAGAGGAATCCAATACTTAACAGGCCGTCCCTCTCCTTTGACTAGCTTATTTTGGCGAACTAAGTTATTTAAAACGGCAGATACATTACTACGTTGCAGGCCAAGAGATGATGACACCTCTTTGGTGGTGACACCAGTACTTGCTGATAGGGCCTTGGCCGTATTGTTAATATAATCAAGAATTATTTTATCGTTCATCATTAAATTCTCCTTTAGTAGGATTACTAGCTGACTTAAGAGTAAAAGCCAAAATGTCAGATAGGTAAAAGCAGCTTTTGGTAAAAGTTAGGTCATAAATAGCAGATAAAATGAGTATTAGGTATAATAGTGGCATGAAATTTGTCATAAGACCTAATATAAAGAGTGATAATGCGATATACTGATAATATCAGTGAATTTTTTCTATTATTGAGCTATTGGATTGATAAGGGTGCATAAGACTCGTTTTAGGCTCTAAACAGGTCCAAATAGGCTAAAATCTCTAATTGCTAGTAGCCCTAATAAACCCTAACAGTTGCAAATAGATTTTTGGGCTACCAAAGATTCTATAAACACTAAAGGTCTAATAAACACTAAATATAGTTTTATTATACACTAGCTTAACACGGAAACGCGACAATCAAAATTGATGAAAGGAGTAGGTCATGTTACTTGAACATATGCAAAAACAGAAACTGAAACAAGATCAGAAATTAGTGATGACACAACAACTACAACAGTCTGTTCAGTTACTTCAATATTCTGATGTTGAATTAGAACAGTTTCTAGCGCTAAAATCGAGTGAAAATCCTTTTCTACAAGTTTCTCAACCGACGGAAAAAGAAGTCGTTTCTTTGGATACTTATCAATCTCATGAAGGTGATTATAGTGGGTTTGACCAAGATAAGCATCAACAATTTTTAGAACAACTCCCACAAAATTCAACGGAGACCCTTTTAAGTCACTTAATTAGTCAAGTTGATCTGTATTTAAGGCAAGCTTTTTTAAGAGATATCGTGCTTTATCTACTAGATTTTATCAACGATGATGGTTATTTTACTGGTGATATCGACGAGGTTGCTCAGATGATTTCTGCGAAACCAATCGAAGTCCTAGATGCTTTGACGTTGATCCAGATGTTTGATCCTTCTGGGGTTGGAGCAAGAGATTTACAAGAATGTTTAGTGATTCAGATTCAAAATGATGATATGGCACCCAAATATGCCAAGGAAATAATCACAAAACATTTTGATCTATTTACTAAAAATGACAAAAAGCAATTGATGACGCTAATACCTTTAGATGAGGCAGATTACGAAGAGGTCATTGATTATATTAAGGGACTCAATCCTATTCCTGGTGCCCAATTTGGAGCAGGAGATACTGAGTATTTGATTCCTGAAATCAGTATTAAGAAAGTGGAGGAGTCTTATCAGATTAAGTATTTAAAGGGAAATTTGCCACGGGTCTCTTTCAATCATTCATACTATGCTGATATGTTTGAAAAAAGCAGAGAAGACGCTCATCTAAAAGATTATTTGAAACAAAAAGAGAGTGATTTTAATTGGCTGCAAAAAAGCCTCACCAAGAGAGAACAAACGGTGATGTTAGTGGGCAAGACTTTATTTGAATTGCAAACTGACTTTTTTAAGAGTAAAGGAAAAGATAAAAGACCATTAGGCTTAAAAGAGATTGCCACTGCGACTGGTTTAAATGTATCAACAATCAGTCGAACGCTTAATAGTAAATCGGTTGAAACTGACTTTGGGGTTTTTCCGATGAAAGACTTATTGGCAAAACAAGTTACTG
>OMJG01000996.1_pt1 | contig 18236 bp, 16 predicted proteins | sample 1646431 | NCBI WGS metagenome assembly OMJG01 (sample SAMN03771674, study PRJEB25209) | food metagenome | isolation source: Cotija cheese | place: Mexico:Jalisco,Michoacan | collected 2011-12-12
CCTTAAGCGCAATGGCCAAAACCCGGCCATCACGCTTAAGGCCGCTTACACTCCGGTTTCTAAACGCGCCGGCTCGCGCTCACTCTTCATGTTTGTGTATCGGCCACAAAACTTGTACGATAAGTTCAGGAATGGAGTTGGTCGCGTGTTTAAAATCATGATTGTAGAAGATGATCAGACAATTAGCGGTCTTATCGCTGACAACCTCAAGAAGTGGCAGTTTGAGCCTGTCGTTGTGACTGATTTTAACGCTGTCTTCGATGATTTTCTGCAGGAAAAACCACATTTAGTCTTATTAGATATCAATTTGCCGGTTTTTGACGGCTATTATTGGGTCCAAAAGATTCGTGAAGTTTCAAAGGTGCCGGTTATTTTCATCTCAAGTCGCAACACCAATATGGATATGGTGATGGCAATGAACATGGGTGCAGACGACTTTTTGAATAAACCTTTCGCGATGGAAGTCCTCATCGCAAAGATCAATGCGCTGTTGCGGCGAACTTATAATTATGCCGATCAGGGAACCGATGTCCTTGAACACAATGGACTCATGCTGAATCTAAAAAACGGCATGGCCCAAATTGGCGAAAAGGAAATCAATCTGTCGAAGAACGAATATAAATTACTTCAAATTCTGATGCGGCAACATGGCCAAATTGTCAGCCGGTCAAGACTTTTGCGCGACCTCTGGCAAGATGAACGCTTTGTGGACGATAACACGCTCACGGTCAACGTTAACCGCTTGCGTAAGAAAATCGAAGAAGCAGGATTGAAAGATTACATTCAGACTAAAGTCGGTCAAGGCTATATTGTTCCCTAGGAGGCAGCCATGCGTTTTCGCGACTATTTTAAAGACCATATTTGGGCGATTGGCGGCTATATTTTATGCGTCGGTTTAGCTGCCATCATCGTTTGGCTGGATCCGCAACACCGCGTTAAATTGGCAACGGTCTGGTATGCGGTCTTACTCGTCACGTTGGTTGCAATTGCCTTCTTTATCGCCCATTTTGTCCGTATTCGCCAGTTTGCTGCTCGCTTGCAGGCGCGCCAGAATGCTGAAGATGCTGCTTTGGATTGGCCGCTACCAGGGGGTCAATCCGGATTGGAACAGGTTGTCTCGGATACTTACAACAAAATTCTGACCTTGCATCGGCAACAAATTACCGCGCTTTTGGCTCAACATCAAGACCAAAAAGATTTCATTGACTCGTGGGTACATGAAATTAAAGTACCGTTGGCCGCGGTTTCATTGCTTGCCGAAAGTTTTGAAGGCCAGGTTCCCGATAACAAGCTGGATAACCTCAATTTACAACTGGATCAAATCGAGTTTTATGTTGAGCAGGTCTTATACTATTCCCGACTTGACAGCTTTTCGAAAGATTACTTGCTGCATAATACGCAATTGAAACCGCTGATTAATGACGTTGTTGCCAATCAACGTAATGGCTTCATTAACAAACGTCTGTCATTTAAACTGAACGGCGATGACCAAACCGTCTTAACGGACAACAAATGGCTACGGTTTATTTTGGCACAGCTCATTTCCAATGCAGTCAAGTATACCCCAGAAGGTGGGCGCATCCAGGCAACCATTCGCGACACCGGCAAGGAAACCCAGCTGATGATCATCGACAACGGCATCGGCATCCCTAAAGACGAGCAACATCGCGTTTTTGAAAAAGGCTTTACCGGCAGCAATGGACGCCTGTCAAATCATAAATCGACTGGTTTGGGATTATTCTTAGCAGAAAAGTTGGCCGAAAAGTTAGGGCATCACTTAACGTTGACGTCCGTGATCAATCAAGGCACAACGGTCACCATTCATTTTCCATATGTCAGCTATTACAATGATGCTGGTCAAACCGTTGAACATCCCAAAAAGGCACTTCATCAAACAGCAGATACATCTGATTCATCCAACCAAAATGAGTAGGACATTCTTCTTTAACGAATAAAGCGAGTAGCTAAGCACACGACCGTCATTGTTGTCTTGTGGCTAGCTACTCGCTTTTTTATCTGTCTATATTTTGTTTGCAGCAAAGAACCCAACCACCAGCGGCTGCGACTTTAATCAGGGTCAAACTTTTATCGAATGAGGTTTTTCCAAAGCTTGATCTCACCCGCCGCCTGAGTTGCCGGCACATCAATAATCCGTTGGTTGGAACTGCCGCGAAATTGCAGCGTTAAGTCTTTTTTTGCCAACAGGAAGCGCCCATCCACCAATATATCGATGAGGCTCAGCAGCGTTAACTTGTCTTCGGAATCCTGCATGAGTTCTTCGTAAGTGTAACCGCTCCAACTCCAGATATCCTTATCATGCCCAAACTCTTGGCGAATCCGGCGGCAAAGACGAATGCACACCTGAGTATTCAAGAAAGGTTCACCGCCTAGCAAGGTCAAGCCTTGAACATATGACTGACCCAGATCCGCAATAATCCGATCTTCCAGTTCCTGAGTGTATGGCTGACCATACCGAAAATTCTGGGCGACACGATTGTAACAACCCGGGCAGGCAAAGCGACAGCCCGAGACATATAAACTACACCGAACCCCTTCCCCATCAACAAAATTAAACGGCTTGTAATCAGCAATTCGTTGTTGTGAAAGTTCACTGGCAAGCCATTCTTTTGGTTGCGGATTCTGCGGTAAACGAGCTGTGGTCATCATAAGATCTGCCTTTCTTAACAGGTTGCGTTAGTCAGGTTAAAGCGCAACCGTGCGTGTTCTTGATTCAATCAACGCTTCAAAAATGAACGCCAACGAATAAGTCTTTTTCATCGTATCATCTTTTGACCACAAGATGTAGTATCGATTGTACACAAAATACCGGCCTATTATCTATATCTTGATAGTAGGCCGGTATGGATGCTGTTTTTAAATACGATTACGCGCGCTTCAAATGCAGTGTCATGGCATTTAACGCCACCACGATGGTTGATAACGACATAATCGCGGCCCCAACAGCCGGGCTGAGAATGAAGCCAACTGGTGCTAAAATGCCTGCTGCCAGTGGAATGGCCAGGATGTTGTAGCCGGCACCCCACCAAAGATTCTGAACCATTTTACGATTGGTTGCTTTAGCCAAAGATAAGAAGTTAAGAATATCGGCTGGATCACTATGAACCAACACAACATCGGCAGTATCAATGGCCACATCGGTTCCGGCACCAATGGCGACTCCGATATCCGCTTGCGCTAGACTAGGGGCATCATTAACGCCATCGCCGACCATCATCACAACGCCACGTTTTTGATAAGCTTCGACTTGCGCCACTTTGTCTTCAGGTTTTAATTCGGCTTGAAAATCAGTGATGCCGAGTTGATCGGCCACTTTTTTGGCGGTTTCGTGGTTATCACCAGTCAGCATGACCGGTGTAATTCCTTGCTGCTTCAACGCGGCGACAAACGACTTGCTTGACGGCTTCAGCTGATCGCCTTCTGCAACCATCCCTAGAACTTGATCATCCTGGATCAGAAAAGCCAGTGAGTTACCGGCCCCCGCTAATTGATCAGCCTGCGCTTCATCATAAGCCAAGTGATGATCTTTTAGATACCGGGCATTGACGATCGTGTAACGTTGGCCATCGATTTCGCCTTCCAGACCGATGCCTTTTAAGACTTGAACGTTTTGCGCATCCGGCAGCTTTAACGCCTGTTGCTTGGCGGCAGCTTTAATCCCGGTTGCCAGCGGGTGTTCGGAATGATTTTCCAAAGCAGCCATGACAGACAGTACCTGCGTTTGATCGTGACCGGCAAAGGCAATTGTTTTGGCAACGGTGAATTTGCCTTCTGTCAACGTTCCGGTTTTGTCCATCAAGATAAACTGCGCCCGCTTGGCAGTCTCAAGTGCCTGGCGATTACGAATTAACAGTCCATTGGTTGCGCCAATACTGGTACTGCGTGCAATGACCAGCGGAATTGCTAACCCAAGTGCATGGGGACAAGCAATGATAAAGACAGTGACCATTCGTTCAAACGCCACTGCCGCCCCGCTTGGCAACCACAGGAAGAAAGCAAGTAACCCAACTGCCAATGCGGCGTAGAAAAGCCAGCCGGCCACTTTATCTGCCATACCCTCGGCTTTACTTTTATTGGCTTGCGCACTTTGAACTAACTTCATGACTTGCGACAGATAGCCGCTTTCGCCCGTACCGGTGACCTTGATTTCAATGACGCCATCACCATTGACGGAACCGCCAATCACCTGGTCACCTTCAGCCTTGCGAATGGCTTTAGCTTCCCCAGTCACTAATGATTCGTTGACACTGCTATTGCCACTGACCACTTGACCATCAGCCGGCATTTGTTCACCTGCTAATACCCGTAAGCGCGCGCCAACCTGGACTTCTGATAATGGCATGTCCATCACGTGATCACCATGAACCACATGTGCCTGATTCGGCAATAACGCCGCCAACTTCTCAACCGCGTTACCTGCAGCCATAACGGCATTCATTTCGATCCAATGGCCAAGCAGCATGATCACGATCAGTGTTGCCAATTCCCAAAAGAAGTCCATGACCATCCCATTAGGCGCAATAAAGTTATTCATCAAAAACGCATAAAGCGAATAACCATACGCCACCGTGATGCCCATCGCGATCAACGTCATCATCGCCGGTTGTCGCTGTTGCAATTCTGCCTTTGCGCCGGTCAAAAACGGCCAGCCGCCATAGAAAAACAGAAAAGACGACAAAACAAGAACGACCCAATCAGACCCCGGAAAGACAATCGGCAATTCAATGACCCCGAGATGAATATTCATGCCCATAAACTGCGCCAATAACAGCACGGGGATCATGACAATGAGGCTGACCCAAAACTTCTGCTTCAAATTGCCCATATGCATCATATGCCCACCACCATGATCCATATTGCCATGATCCATGTGCATATCCATACCACTGTGATCCATCGCCATATGACCCATATCGTGGTGACTCATTTGCATAGATGCCATATCCGTTTGCTGATGCATATGTTCGTGATCCATTGACATATCCGTCATTTTCCCGGCATGCATCTGATCGTGATGACTCATTTGCATCTGTCCTTTATCATTAGCTGATTCTTTCATTTTTTGTGAAGGGTTCATATTATCTTTCTTCATCAATTGCCTCCTTGCAGCCGTCTGGTAAGCAGTTACAATGAACCGTTGTCGGTGCACCAGGCAATTTAGCCGCCAAAGTTTGCTGCACTGCTTGAATATCTTTCTTGGAAAGCGTCACTTGCGCTACCAAATGATTCACGGTCGTACCGATCTTCATTTGACAAAGATGACTGAATAACTCCTCAACGGCTGCATCCATTGAGGCTTGCTCACCAACTGTTGCATGATATAAAAATTCGCGCCCTTGCTTTTCAGTGACCAGCGCACCCTTTTTGACGAGTCTTCCCAAAAAGGTCTTGGTGGTCGCTATCTTCCACGCCATTTTATCAGCAAGAATCGCCGCAATGGTGCTGCTTTTTAATGGTCCAAGCGTCCAAATAATTCGCATAACTTCCCATTCCGACTGGGAGATTTCAACTTTCGGTGTTTCCATCCTTGACCTCCGTTTACATTTGTAATCTTTCGACACTTATAATTTACAACTGTAAACGATGATTGTCAACTCATGATTAAACTATTTATGAAAATAGGCCGCTTAAGTGCCAAATCTGGGCCTGGCTGTTTTCTGCAAATAAATAAGCACCGAAGACGATGGCGTTGGTCTTCGGTGCTTGTTTATTTACTTTTCACATAAAACTAGCGGCAGTTATCCCTTCAAGGCATGAAAGCCGATGTCGGTCCGATAATCCAGCACCCCTTGAATACTTTCCAAGTCATGCTTGGCTTTGGCAACTGCCTCAGGTAAGGTAACAGCCCCAGCAACAACCGAAAAAATTCTCCCGGCGTCACTGATCCAACCATTGTCGGTTCGCTCTACCCCTGCTGGCAGCCATGCACCGATTGGCCAATTTGTTGGCACGATTACCGGGACAGTTTTCAGGTTTGCCCGCGGGTAATCGGGATTCACCGCGACAAAGCAGGCATAGGCTTGGCCATTCAATTTCAGCGTTGGCTGCTTGCCATCCAACAAGTCGCTCACAAGCTGATAAAAGTCATTTTCGATCTGTGGCAATAATACCTGAGTTTCAGGGTCACCGAAACGCATGTTGTATTCAAGAATCTTGGGTCCCTCTTTAGTGAAGATCAGCCCAATATACATAACCCCGTGTCCATTTAAACCATCTTGGTGCATGCCTGCCAATGTGGCATCCACCAAGGACTGGGCCGCCTGGACTTGATCGGGCTTAAATTGTGGCAACGGACTAATCGCACCCATTCCACCTGTGTTAGGTCCACGATCAGCAGCGTGGCGCCGTTTGTGATCCTGAGACAACGGCAAGATCACGCGCTTTTGGTCATTAAAAAGTGCCATGACGGAAGCTTCTTCGCCAGCGAGATATTCCTCAAGCAAAACCGTGGCATCCGGGTGGCCGGCGTAAAACTGTTCGATCGTATCATCAAGTGTCGCTGCATCATTGGCAATGACAACACCTTTACCAGCGGCCAAGCCATCTTTTTTCAGAACAAGCGGTAAACCCATCAAAGTTGCTTCGGCATGTGCTTCAATCGCACTGTGAACCGTCTTGCTGGCCGCGGTTGGTAAATGATGGCGATGCATAAACGCTTTGGCGAAAGTTTTACTCGATTCAAGTTGGGCTAATTTTTGCGTGACGCCAAAGATCGGCAACCCGATTGCTTGAAAATCATCAACAATCCCTGCTGCCAAGGGGACTTCAGGACCGACAAACGTCAAATCAATCTGATGCGTTTGCGCGAACTTGATTAAAGCCGGGACCTCTTTTTCTTTAATACCAATCGGCTCAACACCAAGCAACTCCATCGCCGGATTGCCCGGCGCCACGTAGACATGATCCACTTGTGGCGACTGACTAAATTTCAAAGCAAGGGCACTTTCACGCGCACCCCCACCGATAACCAGGACTTTTTTCATAAAAACCTCCTAAAAAAGTGAGCGTGAACCGGCGCGCTTAGGAGTCGGAGTGTAAGCGGCCTTGGACGTGATGACCCGGGCTTGGTCATTGCGCCCAAGGTCCTTACACGCAGACTCCTGCGCCGGAGAACGCGTTATGGTGAACGTGAACCGGCTCCCGCCTAATGCCGGAAATGCCGAACCCCTGTTGTCACCATCGCAATGCCATATTCATTGGCCTTCGCAATTGAATCCTTATCCCGAATGCTGCCGCCTGGTTGAATAATCGCCTTAATATCATGTTTAGCCGCGTAATCCACGCAATCATCCATCGGGAAAAAGGCATCGCTGGCCATGACCGCACCGGCAAAGTTGTCGTTTTGCTGGGCTTGGGTTAACGCCAATTCAACCGAGCCAATCCGATTCATTTGACCGGCGCCAATCCCTAACGTCTGATCAGCCTGTGCCACGACAATCGCATTACTCTTAACATGTTTGACCACCGTCTGCGCAAATGCCAATGCCTTAAGTTGAGCTTCAGTCGGCTTGACCTCCGTCACCACCGTCATATCGGCTGGTGTCTCAGCTTTGTCGTCACGTGTTTGAATCAACAACCCACCATAAATTGAAGTCGTTTCTGTTCCCAATTCTTCTGGCGTATCAGCAGTATTAATCGTCAATAAGCGCACATTTTTCTTCTTCGCCAGAATCTCATAGGCATCATCATCAAATGCCGGTGCCATGATGATCTCAAGGAAAAGTTTATGCATTTTCTCGGCAGTGGCAAGATCAACCCGCCGATTCAAAGCAATGATGCCGCCAAAAATGGACATCGGATCGGCGGCATATGCCTTGTCCCAAGCGGCTTCAAGCGTATCGCCCAAGCCAATGCCGCATGGGTTCATATGTTTAACGGCCACGGCTGCCGGTTGTTTGAATTCCCGCAACATTGCCAATGCTGCATCCGCATCCTTGATATTGTTATAAGAAAGCTCTTTACCGTGTAATTGCTTAGCAGCGGCAAGACTGGTTGGATCAGGATTCGGCTCAACATAAAAGGCTGCTTGTTGGTGGCTGTTTTCCCCGTAACGCAAGTCCTGCCGTTTGTGATAAGTTGGCGTGAATTGCTCTGGAAATGGCTCTGGATCTAAGTAATGGGCGATTTGAGCATCGTAAGCGGCAGTGACGGAAAAGACTTTGGCTGCCAACCGTTGCCGTAAATCAGCATCATTTTGATCGAGTCCGGCTAAAACATCCGCATAATCTGCCGGATCAACCACGGCCCAGACACTGTCACTATTTTTAGCTGCCGCACGTAACGCAGACGGGCCACCAATATCAATTTGTTCAATCGCTTCGGCACGCGTCACACCCGCATGCTGAATGGTCGCGGCAAACGGATAAAGATTGACACAAACCACGTCAATTGGCTGAATATCATGATCTGCCAATGCCTGCATATGGGCAGGATCATCCCGCCGCGCCAAGATGCCGGCATGGATCTTAGGATGCAGTGTCTTAACTCGACCATCGAGCATTTCTGGAAAACCGGTTACTGCTTCTACGCCGGTCACCGCAACCCCAGCTTCAGCCAGTGCGCGATGGGTACCACCGGTTGAAATCAGTTCAAAACCGCGTTCAACCAGACCTTTTGCAAAAGGTACCAAACCAGTTTTATCAGAGACACTTAATAATGCACGCTTCACTTAAATCGCTCCTTCTTCAATGAGTTGCTTGACAGTTGCGGGAAAAGTTTGATGTTCCTGATGGTGAATGGCTGCTTCTAATTGTGCCAGCGTCATCCCCGGGCTTACGCGGACCGGATCCTGTGCGATGATTTCGCCGGTGTCGATTCCGGCATCTACGTAATGAACCGTCACGCCGGTCACTTTGACGCCATAATCAAACGCATCTTTAATGCCCTGCCGTCCGGGAAAACTAGGCAGCAGCGCGGGATGCAAGTTGATAATTCGCTTGGGGAAAGCATTTAGCAAGGTTGGCCCGATGATCCGCATATAACCCGCTAAAATCAATGCATCTACAGGCGGCAACTGGCTTAAAATATAAGTTTCGGCCGCCGCTTTATTCGCATAGTCCTTAAAGTTCACAACTAAAGTCGGAATATGGCGAGCAGCCGCTTTTTGAATCACCGGTGCTTGCACTTGATCACAGACTACGAGCGCAATTTGATAGTGACTGTCTGTAGACTGCGCGGCGTTTGCCAAGGCTTCAAAATTTGTGCCATTTCCGGACGCAAAGACAGCTAGACTTTTCATTTGCTTGCCACCTGCCATTGTATTTTGGCGCTTGGATCAGCAACCACGCGACCGATAACTTTGCTGCTTGGTAACGCCGCCTGAATCGTTGTGGCTGCATGTTCAGGGACGACCAAAATCATCCCGATGCCCAAGTTAAACGTTGTCCGCATCGTGGTTTCACTCAAATGCCCGGCATGTTGCAGGCGATCAAATAACTCCGGTCGATGCCATGCCTGGGGATTAACCTGCGCACACAATCCTGCCGGTATCACTCGTGGTAGATTCTCGGTAATACCGCCGCCGGTAATATGCGCTGCGGCGTGGATCAAACCTTGTTGCATGAGCGGCAGCACCTGCTTAACGTAAATTCTAGTTGGCCGCATCAACGCTTGCATCACTTCCGATCCGTCTTCAAGTGTCTGACTGCCCAGATCGGTTTCAGCTAACAATTTACGCACCAGCGAGTAACCATTGCTGTGTACGCCTGAACTTGGCAAGCCAATCAAGACATCACCAGCAGCCACGTCCTTAGGTAAACGATTCGGTTCGGAAACCAAACCAACCGCAAACCCGGCCAGATCATAATGATTTTGTGGGTACATATCCGGCATCTCAGCGGTTTCCCCACCGATCAACGCCATTTCCGCCTGCTGACAGCCATAAGCAATCCCGCGAACAACCGCTTCGGCCCGGGTCACATCAAGATGATCAACGGCCATATAATCAAGGAAAAATAATGGCTGGGCACCGGATGCGAGCAAGTCATTGGCCACCATTGCGACCAAATCAATCCCCACCGTTTCACGCCCATCACATTGCAATGCCAACAACAGTTTGGTACCAACCCCATCTGTCGCACTAATCAAGGTTGGCTGCGGCACGGATGGCAACCGATAAGCGGCAGCAAAACCGCCAACACTGGCCAAAACATTGTCATTGGCTGTTTCTTTGGCTAACGTCGCAATACGTTTTACGGCTGCATCGCCGGCTTCAATGTCGACGCCGGCATCCTTATAATCTGTCATGCGCTAACCTCCGCTACATTAACTTTGAGTGATGCGACTTCCTTATTTAACGCCGGTGCATAATCATCAAGAGCAGTTGGATATTTGCCTGTAAAGTAGGCGACACATAAACCGCCATTAGGAGCCGTCGTTGGCAATCCGACGCTGTCTTCCAATCCTTGTGTCGAAAGAAAGCCTAGCGATTCGACATCCAGTAAATCGCGCATTTCCGGCACGCTATGATTAGCCGCAAATAATTCACTAGTTGTCTGAAAATCAATCCCATAAAAGCAAGGAAAGCGCAACGGCGGGCTGGCAATTCGCAAATGCACTTCAGCGGCGCCGGCTTCTTTTAACAATTTAACAATTTGTTTAGAAGTCGTGCCGCGAACAATCGAGTCATCAACTAACACAATGCGTTTTCCGGCAACAACCGGTTTGATCACACTGAGTTTCATTTTGACGCTTTTTTCGCGTAACGCCTGCGTGGGTTGGATAAATGTCCGAGCAACGTACTGACTCTTCACCAAGCCCATTTCATAAGGAATTCCGCTGGCTTTGGCATAACCAATCGCTGCTGACAGGGATGAGTTGGGCACCCCAACGACAATATCCGCATCTGCCGGCTGTTCCCTTGCCAACCGCTCACCCATCCGCACCCGCGCCTGGTGAACATTGATGCCGTGGATGTCTGAATCCGGACGGGCAAAATAGATATACTCCATCGAGCAAACTGCTAACGATGTGTTGGTGGTGAAGTGATCCAAATGCAAGCCATCGTCATCGATCGTAATCAGCTCACCGGGTTGGACGTCACGGACAAAATCAGCCCCTACTGCATCCAACGCCGCGGTTTCGCTACAAACAATATAGCCGCCATCTGGCATGACCCCAACCACCATTGGCCGGAAACCATGCGGATCAACCGCTGCGTATAAGCCATGCTCGGTTAACAAGACAAAGGCGAACCCGCCGTGAACCTCATTCAGTGCCTTTTTAAGTTGAACCAGCCACGGTTGGCCAACCTGACGCCGAATCAAATGCATTAAAACCTCAGTGTCCGAGGTGGATTGGAAAATCGCACCTTGACTTTCTAACTCACGCCGCAAACTGATGGCGTTGGTTAAATTGCCGTTATGCGCCAATGCAATGGCTTCATCGGAAAACCGAAAAAGCAATGGCTGTATATTTTCCAAGACCCGGCCGCCTGCTGTCGAGTAGCGTACGTGACCTAATGCTGCCCGCCCCATCAACGGTGTCAATTGATCGGTATTGGTGAACACTTCACTGAGCAAGCCCAGACCATAATGGCGCCGCATACCATCTTTAGTTAAGCCGACAATTCCGGCCCCTTCTTGCCCGCGATGTTGCAACGTATGCAAGCCCAGATGGGTAATGCTCGCAGCATTGGGATTGCCCCAAATACCAAAAACACCGCATTCTTCATTTAAGCCTTTTGGTTCAGATAGCATGGGAGTGCCTCCTCAAATGCAGTTTGCAATTCTTCAAGCGGAACCGAAAATTGATGACTAACCGTGGTGACGTCAAATTGCGGGGCTGCTTGTACCCGCCCGATTAACTCAGCCGGTCCATTCAGCGCCTCAAACGCTGCTTGATCTTCGGGAGCAACGGTAACTAAGAAGCGCCCTTGAGTCTCGGAAAAGCCCCAACTCGTCGGCAAATCGACCTTAACTTGCGCGCCCAGCTGGTTCGTAAAGCCCATTTCAGCCAACGCCACTAACAAGCCACCATCGCTTAAATCGTGGGCTGCTGTCACAAGGTGTTGCCGAATCGCCGTTAATACAAATTGCTGATTGGCCTTTTCCGCATCGAGATCAAAGTCGAATAACCGCCCGGCAACTTCACCGGTTTGCAATTTCTGTAATTCGCTGCCATTGAAATCGCCGTGGGTTTCGCCGACAAGATAAAGCAAATCATCTGCATGTTTGAAATTCGCCGTGGTAATGGTGCTGAGATCTTCAATCAGCCCCACCATCCCAATCATCGGCGTTGGATAGATTGCTTTGCCATTAGTCTCGTTATAAAGCGAAACATTTCCGGAAATCACCGGCGCGTTAAACGCCTTAGTCGCAGCAATGATGCCTTTAGCCGCTTCGGCAAGTTCATAAAACGCTTCCGGCTTGGTTGGATCCCCAAAATTCAGGCAGTCGGTAATCCCTAAAGGTTCCGCACCGCTGGCCGCCAGATTGCGCGCCGCTTCGGCAACACTCATGGCCGCACCGACTTTTGGATCCAAATACAGATAACGGCCTTTGCTATCGGTAGTCATGGCAAGAGCGCGATGGGTCCCGCGAATGCGAATCACCGCGGCATCGCTACCAGGCAAGACAACCGTATTCGTTTGGACTTGTGCATCATAACGCCGATACAATGAGGACTTGTCCGCAATCGTCGGCGTGCCCATCATGGCTTTCCAAGTCGCCACCGGATCGGTCACGATCGGGTCAAAATCAGGTGCCGGTTCAGCTAAGCGCGCTGGCATTTTACCGACTTGCTCATAAATCGGTGCATCATCAGTCAATGAACTGACCGGAACATCGCAAACCAATTTGCCGTGATGATAAAGCCGATATTGATGGCCTTCAATCACATGTCCCACAACTGCAGCGTCCAAATCATACGCTGCAAAAACATCAAGGACTTCCTGTTCAAAACCGGCCCGCACACACAACAACATCCGTTCCTGTGATTCTGATAACATGATTTCAAATGGTGTCATATTGGCTTCACGCTGCGGAATTAAGTCAAGATCCATTTCCATGCCGCTATTCGCCTTGCCAGCCATTTCAACGCTGGAAGACACTAAACCAGCCGCGCCCATGTCCTGAATACCGACTAGCGCCTGCTGATGATCCTGCGTAATTTCCAGACACGCATCCATCAACAGCTTCTCCATGAATGGGTCGCCTACCTGAACCGCCGAACGATCAGCCGCCTCTTCGTCGGAAAAATCACCGGATGCAAAACTGGCACCATTGATACCATCACGCCCGGTTTTGGCACCGACATAAATCAGCGCATTACCGACTCCCGCCGCTTTGCCTTTTTGGATCTGATCCTTATCCATAATGCCGACACACATCGCATTGACCAGTGGATTGCGGGCATAAGTGTGATCAAAATTGGTTTCTCCGCCGACCGTGGGAATGCCGATTGCGTTCCCATAACCACCGATACCGGCCACGATGCGATCAACTAAATGCTGCGTGTGCGGGAGGTTGAGATCACCAAACGCCAATGAATCCAGCATGGCAACCGGCTTAGCCCCAATTGAGAAAATGTCCCGGATAATGCCGCCCACACCCGTCGCTGCGCCTTCATAAGGTTCAACCGCGGACGGATGGTTATGACTTTCGGCTTTGAATACCACTGCCTTGCCTTCGCCGATATCAATTACACCGGCACCTTCGCCAGGTCCCATCAAAACGCGGTCATTTTTGGTCCAGAACTGGCGCAAAATCGGCTTACTGTATTTATACGCACAGTGTTCACTCCACATGCCGCTTGCTAATCCGATTTCGGTATCATTTGGCTGATGACCGATCAACTCAGCAAACCGGTGATACTCATCTTCCGTCAATCCCAAAGCCAAATACGGTTTCTTTTCAGCGATGGCTTCTGGACTCATCTCAACGTGCGTCACGGACATGGACCCCTTTCGTTTGTTGCATCAATGACTTGAAAACGCCTAGGCCATCCGTACCGCCAAGTAATGCTTCAACGGCGCGTTCCGGATGCGGCATCATGCCTAAAACATTACCGGCTTCGTTCGTCACCCCGGCAATATCATGAAGACTGCCATTGGGATTGTCAGCATACCGGAAAACGACCTGACCATTGGCTTCCAAAGCTGCCAGTGTCTTGGGATCAGCGTAATAATTTCCTTCACCATGTGCAATCGGCAATGTCAGTTGTTCACCAACCTGATATTGATTGGAAAATGCTGTATCCGCGCGATCGACAAGCAACGTCACCGGTTCGCAAATGAAGTTCAAATCCCGATTCCATTGCAAAGCGCCCGGCAACAAACCCGCTTCCGTCAGAATCTGAAAGCCATTACAAATGCCCAGCACATAGCCACCTGCTTCGGCAAAAGCTTTCAACGCCGTCATCACTGGCGAAAACCGGGCAATCGCACCGCTACGTAAATAGTCGCCGTAAGAAAAACCACCTGGCACCATCACCACATCATAACGACTTAAATCGGTTTGACTCGGCTTGATCAGCTCGCACTCAGCACCGGCAATGGTCTGAACGGCCCACTGTAAATCCAAGTCACAATTAGATCCGGGAAAAGAAATAACGGCCGCTTTCATGCCTCATCCTCCGTAATGGGTTCTAATTCAAAGCGATAAGTTTCCATGTTGACATTGGCAAGCAACTGATCGCAAATCGTGTCGACTTGCTTTTCTACCGCTTCTTTGGTGCCGGTTAGCTTTAATTCAAAGTATTTGCCGTATAACACGTCGCCTACATTGTGATAATCCATGCGGGTTAAAGCAGTCTTGATAACTTCTGCCTTTGGGTCTAATACAGAGGGTTTGTACGTCACATAAACTTTAGCTTTAAACATGAGCCGCTCCTTTTTCTTGTAACCTGGCAAGCACTTCTTCATAAACAGGGGTTAAGGGACCGCGCGCTTGGCGGAAAACATCTTTATCAAGCGAATCACCGGTCTTTTGATCAACCAGACGGAAATTATCCGGCGACAATTCATCGGCTAAGACCAAAGTACCATCCGTTAACGTGCCATATTCAAGCTTAAAATCAACCAACGTGATCCCGACCTCATCAAAACGCTTGGTCAGATAAGCATTCACGCGATCAGTCAAAGCCCGAACTTGTTTGAGCTGTTCCGGGGTCGCTTCGTGTAAAGCAAAAATCTGGGCTTCGTTCATGAACGGATCGCCTAATTCATCCGACTTGTAATAATATTCATGAATTGGCGGATCAAGCTTCATCATCGGCTTGACATTGAACTTGGTCACAAAATGTCCGGACGCGTAATTGCGCACCACGACTTCTAACGGCAGCATGGTCGCCTTTTTAACAATCATGGTGGTGGCATCGGGAGAATCAATATAATGCGTAGGAATTCCGGCTGCCGTCAATTCTTTAAACAACAAGGTCGAGATAGCGCGATTCAATTCACCTTTGTGAGCAATCTGCGCCTTTTTCTCGCCGTTTAATGCTGTGGCCTGATTCGTATACGTCATCCATAAAACATCCGGATCATCTGTTGCAAAAACCTGCTTGGCCTTGCCGGTATATAGTAATGTGGTCTTTTTCACCATGCTGCCTCCATTTGTTTAAGTATGTCCATAACATCGCGCTCATCGGTCACCGTGATGTGGCCCATTTTACGGCCAGGACGGATCTCGGCTTTTCCATAATCGTGCATGTGCCATTCTGGATGTTGCGGCCATTTTGCCTTGGCTTGGGTGAGATCATCGCCAAGCAGGTTTCGCATCACCGCTGGCTGCTTTAAGGTAATCGGCGGAATCGGTAGTCCGCAGATACTTAAAATGTGAGCGTCAAACTGGGAAAAGTTGCAAGCTTCAATCGAATAGTGGCCAGAGTTATGTGGGCGTGGTGCCAATTCATTTGCAACGACATTGTCACCTTCGAGAAAGAGTTCGACCCCAAGAACTCCGCGTAAATCGAGTCCAAGTGCGATTTTAGTCGCCAGATCATCAATCTTTTCAGCCAAAACCGGTGAGATATGAGGTGCCGGTGCCAGTGTGAGATGCAAGATGTGGTTCTTGTGGCGATTTTCAACAATCGGGAATACCCGTACTTGATCGCGGCCATCGCGGGTGATCATCACTGAAGCTTCCCGGTCAAACTGTTGGCGTTTTTCCAAAATGCAGGGACCGTGGGCTAGCAACTGCTCGGCTGCGGGTACATCAGCCATGGTGTTGATGTCTTGCTGGCCATGACCGTCATAACCGCCAGTCGTGGTTTTTAAGATGCTCGGCAAGCCGATTTTCTCAATGGCCGCTGTCAACGCCTCAGGCCGATCGACTGCCGCAAAGGGGGTGACCGGTACACCATGCGTCTGCAGGAATGTTTTTTCCTTAATGCGATCGCGGGTTGTTGCAAGAATAGCTGTTCCTTGAGGGATTCGGGTTAAATCACGTACTGCTTCCAAAGCTGCTAAATCAACATTTTCAAACTCATAGGTTAAAACATCCGATTCTTTAGCCAACTTTGTCAGTGCTGCTTGATCGTTGTATGGTGCCGTGATTTGAAAGTCTGCTACCTGACCGGCTGGTGAATTCGGCGTCGGTTCCAAAATGCCAACTCGATAGCCCATTGTCTTGGCACTTTGGGTTAACATACGTCCAAGCTGACCGCCACCGATAATCCCAATCGTGGCAGGTGAGGTAACCACATCAATCATTAAGTGTGGCCTCACTTTCTTCAGCCCGTTGCGTTTGGGCTTGACGGAAAGCCGCCAGCCGCTGACTTAATTCAGGACTTTGCAAAGCGAGGATTGATGCCGCGTACAAAGCAGCGTTCACAGCGCCGGCATCGCCTATTGCCATCGTTCCAACGGGCACACCTCCTGGCATTTGCACAATCGACAACAAGCTGTCAACGCCATTTAATGTTCGTGTTTTGATTGGAACACCAATGACCGGTAGCAGCGTGTTAGCCGCTAACATTCCCGGTAAATGGGCAGCACCACCTGCACCCGCAATAATCACGCCAAAACCTTGATCAGCAGCATGTTTGCCAAATGCCGCCAGCTGGTCCGGCATCCGATGAGCTGATATCACGTGCTTTTCATAAGGAATATCAAGCGCCTCTAACTGTGTGGCAACTTGTCGCATGGTCGGCCAATCTGAACTTGATCCCATGACCACGGCTACTTTTTGCATCTCGTCCCCTGCTTTCTTTAAGATGTTTTGAGAATAGCACGTTAAGCAGCAACATTCAACACTAAAATAGAACTATAAAGCATATTATTCGTTTTAATGTTCGTATTTTGCTCAAACCCGGTCGAGAACTCCAGCTTTTTAAAGCAAAAAAATAGCCTTAGAGACAATCTCATCTCTAAAGCTAACTTATTTTGAGAGCACACTTATCCCTCGACAGCGCCTTAACAAACTAATTGTTTTAGGCTGCTTTAGTGGAAAGTGATTTACCATCCTTTGCTATAAACAGTTGTGGCGCCACCGTGAGTAAAATACCAACAACCACGATTGCCAAAACGGTGCTGAACAAAGCCGATCCACCGTTGACGATCAGTGAATAAATCCACACATTCATGCCTTTTGGCGCGTAACTGCCCCAAAAAACAACTCCGGCGATGAAATGAATGAAGTACTTAGCAAAAGTTCCGACAATAATGCCAGCAAAAGCATAGCCGCTAGCTTTTACCTTCTCACCGCCGCGGACAGCCTTTTGAAATGATGCAAAAGTCAAGCCCATCAAGCCAACCAGCGTAAAGGCAATTGGATATTCCAAAAAGCCTTGAACCGGATTCAAAACACTGCCACCACTAAGGCCGCGGAGGATCAAATCAAGAATCCCCCATACAAACCCGGCCCACGCTGCAGGAATTGCCCCGCGCCGCATCGCCAAAACCGCGATCGGAATCAACCCATAGTTCAATTCAATCGCCGAAACACCGGTTGTATGCGGAATATAAGTCAACGCCATTGCAAACGCCGCAATAATCGCTGTTTCCAAAATCACAACCAGACGCTTATGTTGTTGCATAAAAAAAGCCTCCCAGTGAATCCCCACTCACAAAGAAGGTCGTTTCCGACATTCACAAATCCCTACGCTCGCACTAACGAACAGGTTCGAAGGGTCCGGGTCTCCCCGCTCTCAGCCAATGGCTCCCCTTTGTGAAGGTTCATCTAATTAATTGATACATTGTCATCGTACCAGACTTTATAAAAAGCGCAAACATTTTGTCCAGAACAGAGCGTGAGCCGGCGCGTTCAGAAGTCGGAGTGTAA
>OMJG01000997.1_pt1 | contig 18170 bp, 12 predicted proteins | sample 1646431 | NCBI WGS metagenome assembly OMJG01 (sample SAMN03771674, study PRJEB25209) | food metagenome | isolation source: Cotija cheese | place: Mexico:Jalisco,Michoacan | collected 2011-12-12
CCTCTCTAGATGTTAGCTTTTCATCTACCCACTACAGTTGACAAAGAGCCTTTTTATATTAGAAAAATGGATTATAAAGTTTTTCATTTCCAATCGTTGTGCTTGGACCGTGCCCTGGATAAACCGTATAATCGTCGGGAAGGCTAAAAAGTTCTGCCTCAATGGACTGTAGTAATTGTGTGTGATTCCCACTTGGAAGATCTGTTCTTCCAATCGCACCAGCAAAAAGTGCATCACCGGAAAAAATAAGCTCCTCTTCTTCGAAAACAAGACTAATTCCTCCAATAGAATGCCCGGGTGTGTGGCGTACGTGGAATTTTAGCCCAGAGAGATTATAAGGAGTATCACAGACATAATATTCATCTATATTAGTCTTACAAGTGACAGGAAAGGGGAGCATTAAAGCTGAAGCATTAAGCTCGGGGTTTTTGAGCCACTCTTTTTCATTTTCATGTAGATAAACTTGAGCATTAGGATAGGCTTGCTTGAGGGTATCAAGCCCCATGATATGGTCAAAATGTGCATGAGTCAAGAGAATAGCAGTTAAAGGCTTGTCAATCTCTTGAAGTTTTGCAATAATTTTTTCTGGTTGACTGCCAGGATCAATAAGTATACTAAAAGCAGAATTGCTCAGGATATAAGCATTTTCCTGAGCAATTTCACTAACGATTTTCTCGATTATCATAAATTAATTTCCTGTTACACTAAGGTCAGAACCTTGTTTTACGACATCGCTTGGCATTTGCCAGTCTGCAACAGATGTTGGATCAGGATATAAATCTGTCATCATTGCTTTGAAAACTTTAGCAGCGATATACATATTTTCGCCATAGACAGGTTGTAGTCTATTTTTATAACCGGTCCATACAGCCATAGAATATTGTGGTGTGTAACCAACAAAGTTTTCGTCTGGTGCCATTGAACCACCTTGGAGCTGAGCTTGCGTGATTCCAGCTGTTTCAAGAGCTTTAGGATATTCAGCATCATCGTAGTTGGAAGTTCCTGTTTTCCCTGCTTCAGGAAGGCCAGGAGTTTGTGCATAAAGACCTGTAGAAAGAGCAGGTATTGTGCCGTCATTTCCTTTGATAACATCTTTGAGGATATCAGTAATAAGATAAGCAGTTGAAGACTTCATCGCACGCGTGCGCTCTGGCTCATAAGTTTTTGTCGAGCCGTCAGGCATTACAATTTTCGAAACATAGTAAGGTTTTGTGTAGATACCATCGTTCGAAAAAGCAGCATAGGCAGCAGCCATACGTTCAGAACTTGCACCATATTGAGAATCTATGCTGATTGAATTACTAGAAATACCATTTGAGAAGACCATATTTCCGGGCTCATAGATGGCTCTTCCTTCGCTATCGGTACCAGTTTGTACAGGGTACTTAAAGCCAAGTTTATTGGCAAAAGCAGTCGCATTATCTAATCCTACAGCAGCTAAAGTTTTAATAGCCGGGATATTACGTGAAAGAGCTAAAGCTTGTCGTACGGAGATGTTTCCTAGATACTGATTGTCCCAGTTGTTCAGTTGAATATTTTGAGCATCGGGATAGAAGTAAGGACCTGAGTCGGAAATGGTTTGGGCAGTGCTTGTATAAATGCCATTTTCAAAGGCAGGTGCGTAGTCGATGAGTGGCTTCATCGTTGAGCCCCAGTCACGAGTGGGTTCTGTAGCTTGATTTGAGCCAAAAGGAACGATTTCTTGCTTACGTCCACCGATTTGGGCAGCAACGCCACCTGTCTGTGTATCAATCAAAGTTGAAGCAACTTGAAGTTCGTCATCAGTGAATGGTACAGAATCATTGGTATTGACAATGTTGAATAGATTTTCCTGCGCTTTGCTGTCAAGCGTAGTATAAATCTTTAAGCCAGCATTTGGCGCATCTGTTCCTGTTTCTCGATTGGCTTGCTTGATGGCTTCATTGATGAAGTCATTGGCATATTCAGGAATGTTCACACCGCTCTTCAAGTCTTGAAGACCATCATCGATTGGTGTATTGATGGCTTCATCTCTTTGTTTCTCAGTGATTTTACCATTGCGGTACATCGCATTGATTACCAAATCGCGACGATATTTCGCAGCTTCTGGGTTTTTATAAGGATTATAAGTATTTGGTGCTTGTGGCATACCCGCAAGTAGGGCTAACTGTGCGATAGACAAGTCTGTTAACGGTTTATTATAGTAAGCTTGAGAAGCTGTCCCCATACCGTAATAACCATTCGCCATATTGACTTTATTGACATAAGCAGTAAAGATTTGCTCTTTTGACCATTTTTGGTCCAGCTGTAAGGCAAGCCAAGCTTCTTGAATTTTGATTTTCATGTTTTGGTCAGCTGAGTCAGTAGAGAAGAAAGACAGTTTAATCAACTGCATATCTAAGGTAGAACCACCTTGCATATGTCCACCACGTAAGTTATTGACTAAAGAACCAGCAATACGTATTGGGTCAACACCACGTGTATTGAAAAAGCGGCGGTCCTCAATCGAGGTTACAGCATTAACAAGCATTACAGGTATATTATCAGTCTGTACTAAATCACGTTGTTCCGCACCAAGAGTAGCAATTACTTTCTCATCCTTGTCATAAACGACCGTTGATGGGGGTGACTCTAATTTGCTCATATCTAATTTCGGCGCATCTTTTGCGTAATAAATAAAGAGCGCACCAGCAGCAACAAAAGTCAGAATAATTGTTGAAAAAATCAGAATTAAAGCCCATTTCAATGTTGAAATGAGAGATCTTTTAACTGCAGTGTTTTTATTTCGATTCATTTTTGATTTTTTTCGTTTGTTAGTAGGAATTTTAATTCACCTCGCAAAGTTGATTAACGATATCCAAGTAAGGGATTCTAGGAATCTGATTTGATGGGATTTGATAAGCATGTTGCTTAATATAATCAAGAGGAATAGACTTTAAGCCTTTTTTTTCTTGATAAAAACGAATCAAATTCTCAGATGGCAAGTAGTAAGTTTCGTCCAAAGAGGCAAAGTGTAAGAGCACAAAGGCAATGCCTTTTTGTTCAAGGACTTTGGACATATGGACGATTTGATGCTCATGAAAATTTTTCAGAGGAAAACTTGTCTTCTGATGGGTTTCCTTAGCTTCAAAATCAATATATCTTCCCTGATAGACGCCAGAATAATCTGTAGTTGAAGCCTGTCTAAAGTAGGCTTCGGTAATTTTAGCACGGCTACGTTGGGGATAGTCAACCTTTACAATTTGGATAGGAGTGGGTTTTTTATGAATCACAGCGATATCATGTGCAAGATAATAATCATTAGTCGCATTGATCTCTGCTTCAAAGTTCATACCACGTTTACCAAATTTTACTGCCGATTTAGATTTTACCATATTCGGAGTACTTTTCGCAGCGTTATGCACCACTTTTTTCTCTGTTTGTTTTCCTGAAAAATTTTTTATTTGTTTATTTAATCCTTGAGGATATTTTAGCATGTGTGTTTTTCCATATATTAAATTGTTACTTCTATTGTATAATGTAATTATAGCAAAATATTTGTTTTTTGATTATTATTATTGGGTTTAGAGTATTATTAAATAAGAACTAACCAAAGAACTAACCAAGCAATTAAAATGTGTGTAATAAAATTTTAAAAATAAAGAGCTGCTGATTAAGATTTTTCAGTAGCCTTTTACTTTGTAAATTTTTAAGTATCCTATGTTGCACTAATTTAGAAGTGCAGAGAGTGACTGATATTCTCAATTTTTATAGCATAAATCTAAACTATTTTGGAAGATGGGGCTATATTTACTTCAGATATGTAGTGATGTAGTATAACCCAGAAATAGTACAATATAATAGACAAAAACTAATTTAGAGGGCAAAAGGTGGGCAGAATAAAAATTAATAAATATATAAAATAAATGGCCGTTATTTAATGGATTTTTATTACGGATTTACGAAAATTAAGTTACATTTTTGTATCGTTATGTTATCGGAGATATTATTGTAATATTAAGTTCGAGGCATGTCAGTTCTTATAACAAAAATTTGTACTTCCCTAAGACTTATAAAATATCTAGTTATAGAGTGTAATCTATAACTGGACTACTCATCAGAAAAGAGGCGTTTCTTATTGGATGTCTCTTTTTTGTATGATTAGGTATTATAAAAATAATTTGTTTAGAAAAATATGAAATTAGCAGCAGAATTGTAAGTGATTTTTACTTGTAAAAGTATGAATTGGCTATATTAATCTAGACACAATTTTATATTAGTATCTTGTAACTATCGCCTTAATAGCTAACTTGAACTTTCAATTTATTAAATTTATATGTACTTATCATAATACTTTTCTTTTTTGCCTTCCTTTTAATCTTATTTTATCGTAAAATAGTAATTGAGGAAATTTATTAAAATACTTTAGAATACTGAATAGCAATTTGGTTTTAGAACAGAAATTAGCCAAACTAAAGGGAGAATAAAAATGTCTGACAAACCAGAAAAGATTAATTTATCTGATGTTCAATCACGTCAAATAGATACAGATTTATTGAATGAATTACGTGATTTATTTGTCAAAGCAGAAGAACAAAAAGAACGATACGATTTCACTTGGAACGGGAAAGCAAAAGCCTATTTTGAAGCTGCAGTTCCAACTACTAAAACACTGCGTGCACAGCCAGAAGAAAGTGTAAACTTTGAAAAATCTGAAAATCTATTTATTACAGGTGATAATCTTGAAGTATTGAAGCTATTGCAAGAATCTTATCTTGGTAAAATTGAAATGATTTATATTGACCCACCATATAATACAGGAAAAGATTTCGTTTATCAGGATAACTTCAAAAAAACACAAAAGGAAGCAGACGTATCAGAAGGAAATTTAGATGAAGATGGTAATCGTTTAATAAAAAATGAAAAATCAAATGGACGCTATCATTCTGTTTGGTTGACTATGATGTATCCACGCCTCAAATTAGCCCGAAATCTATTATCCGATAGTGGAATTATTTTTGTTAGTATTGATGAAAATGAAATTGCTAACCTCGAACTATTATTGTCCGAAATTTTTGGTGAGAGGAATCTGGCAGGAACCATTGTCTGGGATAAGCGTAATCCTAAAGGAGATTCAAAAGGAGTGTCTATGCAACACGAATATATTGTTGCAGCTGCAAAAAACATACATATTTTTTCTGAATGCAAGGAATTCAAGAGACCTAAAAAGAATGCTGAAATTATTCTGAATAAGGCTAAAGAAATTTTTAAAAAAATAAATGATAGTTTTACTTTAAAAGATGCTAATGAGGAATATCGTAAATGGATTAATTCAAAAAAAGATTTAAGTGGTGGTGAAAAGGCATATTCTAAACTTGACGAAAATGGAAATGTGTATCGAGAAGTTAGCATGGCAGCACCAGATAAACCTGAAAAAAGGTCTCATCGTCCGCTTATTCATCCATTAACTGGAAAAAAGACATCAGTTCCAGCGAAAGGATGGAGATATACAGACAAAACTATGGATAAGTTACTTCAACAAGATTTAGTGATTTTCGGTAGTGACGAGAAAACTATTCCAAATCAAAAATATTTATTAGTAGAAAATATGATGGAAAAACTTCCAAGCTTATACTATAATGGGGCAAGTGGTTCTGCAGATATCACAAAAATAGGTTTTAAGCAAGATATTTTTGATAATCCTAAACCTGTGGATCTTATACAACAATTAATTGTGTCTACAACGAAAAAAAATGAAGTGATTCTAGACTTTTTTGCAGGGTCAGGGACAACTGCAGATGCTGTGATGCAAACAAATTCTGAAGATGGTGGGAATCGTAAATTTATCATTGCGACACTTGATGAAGAAACTCCTGAAAATTCAGAAGCTCATAAATCAGGATACACCACGATTGATCAAATTTCTCGAGAGCGTATTCGCCGTGCTGCAGAAAAAATTGGCAATACAAGTGGTTTTCGCGCCTTAAAGGTTGATTCGACTGGTCTAAAAGAAGATGTGTTTAAAACCGCTGGTGAGCTTGATCAAGTAAACTTATTACAAGATATTGATAATCAATCCGATAGCCGATCAGACTACGATTTACTCTATGATGTTTTAGTAGATTGCGCACTAGAGTACAATCGTCCAATTACGATTGATACGATACATGATGAAAAAATTATCAGATATGATTATCTAGGTGAATTATCAGGTGTTATTTGCTACTTCGGTGAAACCTTAACAGATGAATTAACACGTCAAATTGCGACACTCAAACCTTTGATTGCAGTCTTTAAAGAATCGACTTTTGATAAATCTGCTCAAAAGGTTAATGTGATGGAGCAGTTCCGCATTATAAGTCCTGATACGAAAGTTAGGGTGATTTGATGCGAGGTTATCAAATGAATCGAGGTAACAAAAATGAAACTTCAGTATAAGAACCAACAATTTCAACTAGATGCTGTAGAGGCTGTTACTTCTGTTTTTGAAGGACAACCTAGACAAACCAGCTTGTCTTATATGATGGATATAGGGTATGAAAAAAACATTCCTTTAGATATTGCCAGTGGATTTAAAAATTCAGATGTTTCGTTATCTGAGAGTGAGCTCTTAAAAAACATTCAAGCAACGCAAAAAAAGAATGGAATACTTACTGATAATCAACTTGTAAAAATGGTCATTGGTGATAAAGATAAAAAAACAAAAATTGATAATTCTAGAGAGAGTCTGACTTTAACAGTGGAAATGGAAACGGGGACTGGTAAGACTTATACGTATATCAAAACAATGCTTGAATTAAACAAGCAATACGGCTGGTCTAAATTTATCATTGTTGTTCCAAGCATAGCTATTCGTGAGGGGGTTGCCAAGACATTTGAGTCTACGGCTGAACACTTTAAACAAGCATACGGTGTTGGTATTCGTTATTTTATTTATAATTCTAGTCAGCTTGATAAAATCGAAGCCTTTGCGAGTGATGCTGGTATCAACGTGATGATTGTAAATACACAGGCTTTTAATGCTCGTGGAGCGGATGCACGACGAATTGATATGGTATTAGATCAATTCCGAGGACGCCGCCCTATCGATGTAATTGCAGCAACAAATCCGATTATGATCATTGATGAACCTCAATCTGTTTTAGGAAATGGTTCAAAAACCGAGCTGAATGCTACACGTATTGGTTTAGCAAAGTTTAATCCTTTATTTTTTATTAATTACTCAGCGACACATCGTGATAACTACAATATGGTTTATCGTTTGGATGCTGTGGATGCTTATCAAAAGTATTTAGTTAAAAAAATAGCGGTTAAAGGAATTGAAATATCGGGTTCAAATGCGTCTAGTGGCTATCTGTATATTGAAACCATTAAAGAGAAACCAACATTAAAAGTACGCATTCAGTTTGAAAAATTAACCACTACAGGGAATATCGTAAAAACTTCAAAATTATTAGACAAAGGAGATAATATTTATCCTATTTCTGGTGAAATAGAATCTTATAACAGTGGGTTTGTCGTGTCAGAAATTAACGCTGTAGATCAATTTGTTGAGTTTACGAATGGTCTGAAACTATCTGTTGGCGAAGTCGTTGGAAATACAAATGATGAAGATTTGAGACGGATACAAATTCGTGAGACTATCCATTCTCATCTTTCTAAAGAAGAGAGTCTTTTCAAACGCGGAATTAAAACACTATCCTTGTTTTTCATTGATGAAGTAGTAAAATATAAAGATTACGAGGCTATCGATGATAAAGGAATTTACGCAAGAATTTTCGAGGAAGAATATGAAAATATTGTACGAGATAGATTAACAGATACTTTTTTAGACGAAAACTATAGAACTTACCTTGAACGTGAGATTCAATCTTCAGAAAAAGTTCATGCAGGATACTTCTCAATTGATAAAAAGGGGAAATCTGTTGATAGTAAAATCAAACGTGGTAGTGAATCCAGTGATGATATTTTAGCCTATGACTTGATTATGAAAAATAAAGAGCGACTATTATCATTTGAAGAACCTGTTCGCTTTATTTTCTCTCACTCAGCGCTAAGAGAAGGGTGGGATAATCCGAATGTATTCCAAATTGCGACCTTGCGTCAATCTTCTTCGGATATTAAGAAAAGACAAGAAATCGGTCGTGGCTTACGCTTAGCAGTAAATCAAAATGGTGATCGCCAAGATGCGCAATCTTTGGGTGAAAACGAGGTGCAACAAGTAAATGTGTTAACAGTTATCGCCAATGAAAGTTATGAAACCTTCGCTCGAGAGCTGCAATCTGAAATAGCTGATGCAATCAAAAATAGACCCAAATTTATCGAACCCAAGCTATTTGAAGGGAGAGAACTCGTCGTAGAAGATGGCAATGGACAAGTCACTGAAAGAATAATGGTCGATAATACCCAAGCAGCCGAAATATGGGCCAGTTTGAAAGCAGGGAAGCTAATCGAAAAAAGCAAACAAGCTTCTACTGCTTACCAAAAACTATCATCTACGGAACAATTGGCGGCTATTCAGGAAGTTTTAGATGATGAATACCAAACCTTTGCTCTCTCTATTCAAAAATTAATTAATAGTGTCTATAACTTTAAAGATTTACCGATTGAAAATGAAGATAGACGAACTACTTTAAAATTAAATCGTGAAAAATATGCAAGTAAAGAATTTAAAAACTTATGGGCCAAAATCAATCGCAAGTCTTACTATACAGTTGATTTTGATGATCAAGAAATTATAGATAAATCGATTAAACTTATCGATCAAAACTTAACCGTTAAAACACTAAAAGCACGCATTACTGAGGCAAATATGCAATCTACTGATACTGGGGCAATGTTTATAGTTGATGGTAAGCGAACAACTGATATTGATAGTCCTGTGAACCGCATTAAATATGATTTAATAGGTGAAGTTTCTCAAAATGTTGGATTGCTCCGCAAAACAGTTGGACATATTTTAACTGGTATCCACCCAGAACAGTTTGCAAAATATAAATCAAATCCTGAAAACTTCATTGTCCAAATAAGCAATATCATTAATGCTGTAAAAGCACAAAATATTATTTCGCATATTGTGTACAATACGTTAGATGAAGTATGGGATGAAGATGCCATATTTGCCAATAGTGATATTCAAGGTATTATGGGTCAAAATGTATTTGACGCGAAAAAACATCTGTATGATAAAGTTCGAGTTGATTCTGAAGTCGAAAAACGATTTGCTAGTGAGCTAGATGTCGAACAGAATGTTGAAATGTATGTTAAGTTGCCTGGTGGTTTCTATATAAATACGCCAGTTGGCAAGTATAATCCTGACTGGGCCATTGTTTTGAATGAACCAGATCATAAACATGTCTATTTTATTGCTGAAACCAAAGGGACTTCAGAAAATATCGAATTAAGTTTAAAAGGTATTGAAAATGCTAAAATCGAAGCAGCACGCCAGCATTTCAAAATCGTTTCTAATAGCGAAGTGACCTATGATGTTGTCGACAGCTATGAAAAGATGATGGATAAATTAGCTTCGCACATCTAATTAGTGGCTATAATGGTAAAATGAATTTAAGAACTGGGAATCCCAGTAAAGAATTGATTATAGTATTTTAAAAAGAAAAACTAACCAAAAAATTAACCAAGCAGTTAATGTGTGTAGATAAAATTTATAAAATAAAGGATTGCTGTTTTCTTTTTAGTCAGCAATTTTTTAATTTGTAATTTTTATTATCGACAATAAAATGAAAATCTGTTATAATTTGTATTAATGTGAAAGGATAAAGAATGAAAATTAACGCTCTTGACTTATTTTGTGGTGTTGGCGGTTTAACCTATGGAATTCAACAGGCAGGAATAAATGTGGTGGCAGGATTTGATTTTGAGGAATCTTGTCGTTTTGCTTATGAGAAAAATAATGATGCACAATTTATTCATAGAGATATAAAGGAACTTAAAGATAATGAGCTCTTATCATATTATCCCGACAATACTGAAATTAAAGTTTTAATAGGTTGTGCCCCATGTCAACCTTTTTCTGCATACAGTCATAGATATAAGGAAAGTGAGTCTAAAAAAGATAAAATGGATTTGCTTGATTATTTTGGAAAGCAAGTGAAAATTGTAAAACCAGATATAGTATCTATGGAAAATGTTCCACAGCTACAACATGAAGAGATTTTTAAAAATTTTGTTCAGTTGCTCAAGGATGAGGGATATGAAGTGGATTATAAAATAGCATTTGCGCCAGCTTACGGCATCCCTCAAAATAGAAAACGTTTATTATTATTAGCTTCAAAATTTGGAGAGATTAATTTTGAAAAGGAGCTTCCTGAGCAAGATTATCCTACTGTTCGGGATGCTATATCAAAATTGCCTAAGCTAAAAGCGGGAGAAACAGATCCAGATGACCCACTCCACCGATCAAGAAAGTTATCTGATTTAAACATAAAAAGAATTAAAAATTCTAACCCTGGAGGAACATGGAGAGATTGGAATGAAGATTTGTTACCTAATTGTTATAGAAAAAAAAGTGGTGAAAGCTTTAGCTCAGTGTATGGTCGCTTAGAGTGGGATAAGCCTTCTTCAACCATAACTACACAGTTTCCAGGATATGGGAATGGGAGGTTTGGTCACCCTGAGCAAGATAGGGCTTTGAGTTTAAGAGAGGGAGCAATTTTACAAAGTTTTCCTAAAGAATATCAGTTTATTGAAGAAGATAAAAAATATGCTCTTAATAAGGTTGCTATGCAAATTGGTAATGCAGTCCCACCTAAATTAGGAGAAGTTATTGGGAAAAGTATATTGAAACACTTGGAGGATGTAGGAGTTGGAAGATAATCAGTTAGCATTTTCTGTTGAAAATAAAGCAGTAACACACTTAGGAAGAAATTTATATTCTACAACACCACCTGCTTTAGCAGAATTAGTAGCAAATTCATATGATGCTTATGCTACTAAGGTATTAGTAGATGTAAATGATGAAGGGTCACAGATTATTATTGCTGATAATGGCAAGGGACTTTCATTTCAAGAATTTGGTATGAAATATACAAAGATTGGTCAGACTAAACTTGAGGAAAATCCAATTAAAGATTTACCTAAACGCAAACCCATGGGGAAAAAGGGAATAGGAAAGTTAGCAGCATTTAGTTTAGGTAATATTTACTCTGTTTATTCTAAGACTTTGGATCAAGATAGATGGATAAATTTCACATTGAATTACGAAGATATGAAAAATAGTAGTTCAGAGTACAAAGCACCTGTTGAATTTTTAGATGATCTTCCTGAAGAACTAGCTGATTACAGTACATTTGAATCTGGATTTATTGTTGTATGTCAAGAATTGAGAAAAAAAATATATGAAAGTACTTATTCATACACAAAGACGCAATTATCTAGAAGATTCTATCTAAACCAAGATAATTTTGATATTTTTTTTAATAAAAGTAAAATATCTTTAGATACGAATTCTTACTATCAAAATTTAGATTTTTTAATATATTTTGGTTATACAAAAGAAGAGATAGAACAGCTTTTTGAAAGAGAAAGTATTCAAAAAATACCTTATGAAAATTCAAATGATGTAGTAAATTATATTAATTCCGAAAATATAAAAGGGTGGATTGGCTCTGTTGAAAAACCTAAGCAAATTGAAAATGCTAAACAAATAGTGGTATACTCAAATGGTAAAATTGCAGATGAGGATATATTAAAGAGCAAGCCAGATGCTCGTATTGCGACAAATTATTTAGTGGGTGAAATACAAGTGGATGATTTGATTGAAAAACTTGATGATCCGATCACTTCCAGTCGTCAGGGATTAGATGATTCAATTAGTGAAATAGATAATTTTATCCAAAATATTGCTACAATAAGAAATTATTTTATAACCAAGTGGGATGAGTTTAGGAGAAGTAATGCGGTAGATAAATTACCAGAGAGAATTAAAGAAAACCAGAGCTATAAGTCATGGTTAGAAGAATTAACTCCAGAGCAAAAGAAATTAAATGGAAAGTTGCTTACTCTTTTTGCAAATAGAATTGATGAAGATGCGGAAATTCATTCAGAAGAAGTGGATTCAATGATCACTTCTATAGCAAGTGTAATAAATAATGTCGAAACTGATGAACTGGCAAAAGCTATGAGAGAAGCAGGGGATATGAATGAGTCATATACCCTACTTTCAAAACTGATGGGAAAAATTGCGGTTAAAGAAGATCTAAGCCACTCTAATATAATTAGATCAAGATTGGATGCCATTGAGCAATTGGATAAATTAATGAGTGATGGCAGTAAGTTAGAGAAAGCATTTGAGGATCATTTAGCACAGAATCCATGGCTTATTAATCCCTATTGGAATATAGATAAAAATTCAGTAGAGGGTGATGACACTTTAACTACTCAGCTTTATCACAATATAAGGAAAGAAGATGGTGATTTCGAAAGAGCATTTTTAGATATTCTTATTCGAGTTGCTGAAGAAAAATATCCTATTATTGTGGAATTAAAGAAAAATGAGCCTACAGGTCATGCAAAAGTATCATATTCACAAATTTATGATCAAATAACAAAATATAGAACGGCTTTAAAGCAAAAATTTACTGATTTAGAATATGTTCAAGATGAAGACATAAAGGCTGTATTTATACTTTCTGAGGACGCTGGTGTGGAAACTAAAAATAGGATAAAATTTTCTGAGAAAGAAATAGAGCTTTTAAATTCAAGTAATATAGAGGTTTTGAAATATAATAAAATTATTGAGCAATCTAGAAAGATGTATAAAGAACATTTGAGCATTATAAGATCAGCTAAAATTTTACCTGATTTAACTACTCCATAATTAAAATAAAAAAACGCTTGACAACATTTCAACGTTTTTTTTATTTTAATTATTCATTTTTTATGAAGAAGACTTAAGAAATTCTTTAAGTGAAAAACAACAGAGAGGTTTATTGGAAAATAACAAAATTGTACAATATAATAAGTTATTAAGAGCATATAAAAATGCCCTTATAAAGAAAGTAGATCAATTTTTTCAGTACTTCCAAATAGTAACTGTCTTTGCTTAGTTTTAATACGCCAAGCGTTCCCATGATTCTTACCAGAATACTTTCCTTCGGGTGTGGTATAGCCGCGCCAATCATAAGTGATACTTCCCGTTTTTATTAAGGAAATGAAGGTCATAAATTGGGGGGAGCGAGTCAATTCGGCTTCGGTGTATTTGAATTCAGCGAGATTACCATTCATTCGTGATTCAACTTTTACCCATAGCGTAGCTGGGTGTTTTTCATATAACTCTTTTTTGAGTTCATCAAAAGTCCAAAATGCGGTTACAATTGACTTATTGTTTTCAACTCTTTTTAGTTCAATAGTTCTCTCATCTTCATTTACGAAAAGATAAAATCCTTGCTTATTTTGAGGAGCATTTTCGGAACCGATGGTGATATAAAGGCTTTTGTATCCGGGATGTTTGTCTGAATCGTAGCCATATAATCGGGCAAATGCTGAGACTCGATTTCTATCATTACTTTCGAAATCTGCAATAGGTGTATTTTCAAAATGCGGTCTTAAAGTAAAAAGTGTGTTTAACGTTTTTGAGGTCTTGGATTTTAACTCAATTAGCTCTTCGAAATCAGCTTTCTTACTATTATTTGTTTTAATATCAAGAAGTGCTTCAAATGTATCCCCAGCATCTTTAGGGGCAATTTTTCCAATACCTTTTAAATTTGGGTGAAAACCTTGTTTAGCAATACTTGATGCCACAGGGATTAAGCGATTAAGAGCATCTTCAAGAGCATCATGTCCAAATTCCTTAGATAAAATTTCATCTTGAGGTAAATTATGAGTGACGTTAATTAGGGTAATAGTTGGTTCAGGTTTTTTTGTGTTTACTGTAATGTAAATTAAGTCGTCAATATTGAGATATCTATTTTTAATAAGTGTGTTAATTCCATAAATTGCAAATCTTTCATCACCTCTAGTATTTGCCCGATAAAAACTCATATTGATTTGGATCAATTCATTATTTAAAATCAAATTTCCAGTTAGTTTAACTTTGTTCTGACCACCCCATTGTAATTGATTATAATCAATTAGAGAGTATTTTGATAATAGATCCCTAACGAACGCATTAGCATCTATGATGTTTTTATCAATCATTGTTTTTGTTAGTCGGATCATAGTATACTCAGAATTATTAAATTTGTGAATGTTGTTGATGATTTGAAGCTCATCTTGATAAGGTTTAAAGTCCATTTTAATTACCTCTTTTAAATAATTGAGAGATGGGTTTGTCAATTTGTTCTGCTATAAGTTCAAGAGTAGATAAACGTATATCTTTTTTATTCTTATTAAGCAGATCGCTGATGGTTGATTCAGAAAGCCCTGGATCAATACTAATAGATTTTTGATTACGTCCTGATAATTCATTTTTTAAATTTTGAATCAGAATGTTATTGTATTCTTCAGCAGTCATTATTTTTTTAAATGGCTTATCTAAATCAATATTTCTTGAAAAAAGCTGAGGGAAATCAGTATCTAGAGCATGAGCAATTGATATAAGAGATGACACCTTTGGGTTACTCGTTTTATTAAATGATAAAATTAAATTAATGCTTTGCCTTGAGATACCACTTCGATCAGCTAATTCTTGTTGAGATAAATTTTTATTTTTGAGGATTAAATTAATATTTTCGCTTATTATTTTATTCACTATAACTGAACTCCTTTTTTCTGTTTCATGTAGTATCAGTATTTTTATTATAGAATATGAAGCCGCTAAAAAATTCGATATACTTTACAAAATGAAGGGTGGTGTAATTCGGGATAATAGAATTTTTAACCTGGACTTCGGATAGAAATTCTGCTATACTAGTAATATGAAAAATTTTGAAAGGAGGTGTATCAATGCCTTACGCAATAGATTTATTTTGTGGAGCTGGAGGTTTTAGTGAGGGGATTCTTCAGGCTGGTTTTGACATACTTTTTTCAAGTGACAAAAGTCCTATGGTTGAGGAAACTTACACAAATAGACATAAACAACTTGGAATTTTAGAGGGAATAGATACTCATTTCGAACTTGCAGATATTAAAGAATTAACTGCTGATAAAATATTTATAGAGATAAATAGTCTGAAATATGGTGAAATTTTTAAGGCTGGAGATGTGGATGCTATCTTTGGAGGTCCACCTTGTCAGGGATTTAGTCGTTTAGGAAAAAGAGATGCAAGTGATCCTAGAAATATGCTTTTTCATGAATATTTAAGGATTATTCGTGATATAAAACCTAAATATGTTGTTATGGAAAATGTGACAGGAATTTTAGATATGCTGATGTTAGATTTCCCAAGCGTTTTGGACATTAGAATTTATGAAGGACAAAATCTTGTCAAAGATATCCTGAAAAAGGAATTTATTGGCTTAGGTTATACTTTACTTGATGTTCAAGTTTTGAATGCTGCTAATTTTGGCGTTCCACAACAGCGAAATCGTGTTGTATTTCTAGCTTATAGAAATGATGTTGAAGCAGTTAAATATCCAGAAATTCAAACCAGTAATTACACAACTGTTTACGATGCTTTAGGAGATATGTATGATGGCGATAATGCCTACTCAACTGATTTTTCCCAACAGAGTAAACAGGGAAGGACTCCCGATATTAGTGGTAAAGTATTGATGAGAAATGGTATTAGCAATATGGAAGTTTCTCGTCATGATGATATTGTAACAGAGCGATTCTCAATTTATAAACAAGGTGAAAACCGAAGTAAAGCAGTTTCTAGATTGCGCATTGAAGGAATAGATTTACGTAAAAAGTTTCCTCATTTATTTTATGATAGCCTGTTTCAAATTAATACAAAATCCAATCATAAAATTATACAAAAGTATCTTTTAGACAAGGGGTTAATGAGAGAAGAGTTTGCTACAGATAAATGGCTACAATTCACTAATAGACAACTTTCGCTTTTGTTCCAATATTCCATCATGGATGATAAAGGCTTCCATAAAGTGATAAAATCGCTATCTTTAAGGATGAAAATTGATTCAGAACAAACTTTAGATTTCTGGAGATCAGTATCTTCTGAATTGAATAAAGATTTATCAGAGGATGAGTACTCAAATAAATTAATCAAAGGTAAGATTACTGATGAAATGGCTGAAGCAATTTTTACTAAAAAAAGCATCAGAGTAAGATTGAATGGAGAAACAGTATCTCCTACAATGGTTACCTTACCAGACGATTTTATCCACCCATACTTTAATCGCATACTAACGGTTAGAGAGATGGCACGCTTGCAATCATTTGATGATAGTTTCGAGTTTTTAGGGAAACGTACAACTGGAGGTAGTAAGAGAGCAAAAGAAACTCCTCAATTTACTCAAGTTGGTAACGCAGTACCACCTTTATTAGCGAGGGCAATTGCTACGGAAGTTTATCGTGTTCTTGATAAATGAGGTAGGTAAAATATTTTACAATTTTGATTTTTTGTAATACTCGTTCATTACGAGCTCTTTCGGTAAGTAATGAACGAGTAGGATGGGTATGCTTTAACTCAAAGATTCAAGAGCCGATAGATAACGACTTTTTACTTTGCAGGTTTTATTTGTTAGAATGTATTTAAAATATGGATGATTTGGCAATATTTTTTTACACAAACTATTTTATACTATCTAGTTTCCCAATTACTAATGAGTAATAAACAAAATACTATGCAAAAAAATATTAATAAAATAAAAAACGCTAGTTTTAGCGTTTTTATTTTATTTGTTTTTTATAATATTCTTCCATAACAAGTTGTTCAAGTAAATGATTATGTGTGGCGTGTGCATATTCTAGTTCTAAAATTAGTTCTTTGGAACTTTTACCTTGTAGATATTTATGGCATTCACTTTGGGTGACAGATAGACCACTACTCATTTTTATAAAGATGTTTTTAGAAATTATGGATTGGTTTTTTTGAGAAATAATCGTTTTTAGTTCATAAGAAGCTTTTTTTTCACCTTCTCTAAGCCTTAATACATAGTCCAGTGCCTGTTGATAGCTCATGGTGAGAATATGTTGGAGATAGTTTAATAATCTATTGTGCAGCGCTGATTTACTCATACAGGTTTGAGAGCAGATATAGCTAAAAGATGATTTTCTAAGTAGAAATGTTTCCAATTGTTCTGTTGAACAAAAGAGTAGTGAAGCAATAACATTAGCCTCATCTTCAAAAGGTATCATCTCTGATGGGTATACTCCAGAAAATTTTGAAGCAAAAATTAAGTGTTTCTTTTGATTGGTATTATGAAAGTGTAAGTGAACTAATTCATGTAAGATTGTAAAAATTATTCGTTGTTTAGGCATGACTTGATTAAGCATAATTATAATTTTATTGTTATGCTTATTCGGTATAGTTACACCAGATATTTTACTTGCTAGATCATCGTCAAGAAATTTAAATTTTTCATTTCTAACTAGGTCTTTATGCTTAATTAAATCAGTCGAGGGAATAATTTTATTGTTCTTTTTTACTTCAAAGAAAGTAAAAAGAATATCGTATGTATTTTCAAAATAAGAAATAATATCAGAGTAAATAATATATTTCTTCTTTTTGTTTGAATAGCTTGCAATATCATCTAATAACATTGAAGCCCTCTCCATATACTCTTTGTATGATGAAGCACTAACTTTTCTGTACTCAATACTTGCCATATAAAAATTGCTTTCTATTTTTTCCAGTTAGAATCATCATCAAACAATTCTCTCGCAATTTTCATCATATTTTTGACAGATTGATTAAATTTAGCTTGTTCTTCTTTAGTCATATCTTCACTTTCCATGCGAAAAGCAGCAAGAAGTTCACTTTCTTCTTCAGTTAAATTATTATCTATTTTATTTTTTTCACGTCCAAGAAGATAATCGGTACTTACACCAAAATATTCTGCAATCTCTGCAGTACGTTTAGCCGAAGGAATATTTCCTTTTTTATAGTCATTCAGTGCATTTCTAGGATAACCCAGTTCTCTTTCGATTTGATTCAATGATTTAGAACGCTCTGCGGCTAATGATTTTAGTATTTCATAAAACATATTTTTCTCCTAAAAATTTTTTATTAAATATATGACTTATCTCTTGACATTGAGACGGAAATATCCTACAATGGTGGATGTAGGGAAAATCCTACAAAATAAATAAGCAAATAGCCCCAATAAATGGAGCATTTGCAACATTATAA
>OMJG01000999.1_pt1 | contig 18154 bp, 13 predicted proteins | sample 1646431 | NCBI WGS metagenome assembly OMJG01 (sample SAMN03771674, study PRJEB25209) | food metagenome | isolation source: Cotija cheese | place: Mexico:Jalisco,Michoacan | collected 2011-12-12
TAAAGTAACTTTGCACAAAGTTTTAACTGCAACGAAAAGTATGAATAATTCAGGTATTTGTAAAATAAAATGAGTGTTGTGATAGCAGATCAAAAATGAGACGTATTGAAAAGTTTGCTAAATATAATAGAATAAAAGGGATAGAGAGTGGGGAAGAAAATGGCAAAAAAGAAAAAACAACCCAAAAAAACTAATGAAGAGCGAATTTTAGATGACAATCATATTGTTTTCAGTGAAATGCAATTTGACTGGTTATCTGGTAAGGAAAAAGCGTTGAAGCAGGTTAAAGAAGCCGGTTTAAACGAAGAAAGCATTTTGAAGACTATCGTTTGTTTAGGCAGTGATGGTCCCAAGGACTATCTGGTAGTTTGTCTGCCGATCATTAGTGAGATCGATTTAAAGATGGTTGCCCGTGAGCTTGGCAAAAAGCAGATCCATTTGGCTGATAATAAAAAATTGATCAAAATTACAGGCTATATTCACGGAGCAAATACTCCGATCGGGATCCATGCTTTTAAAGATTTTCCGATTTATTTTGATCAGCGGATCAAAGATTTTCCAGAAGTTTGTGTTTCAGCGGGCAAGGTCGGGCGTTCTGTACGAATCAAATTAAATGAATTGATGGGCTTGGTTGATGGACATTTCATCCAAGTTTCAGACCATACACAAATATAGTAAAAAGGTCAAGGAGATAAAATGAAAAAAATCGAGCAGGGTGCATTGTTTTTACAGAGGCATTTAGCGTTGTTTAAATGTCCGATCTGTGGAGAAGCCTTTAGGGAAGTTGTTGGCTATCAATTGGTATGTCAGCTGGATCACAGTTTAGACCTGTCTCGCAAAGGGACTTTATTTATGATCACACATAAGGTCAAAAGCGAATATGATAGTCCTGAAATGTGGCAAGCTCGGCGTAAAATGTTGACTTTAGGTTTGTTTGATCCGATCATCGCAGCAATCAACGAGGCAATGCCTGTTGAAGAGAAGTTGAATATCCTTGATATTGGATCCGGCGAAGGCACTCCGCCTGCTAAGTTAAAAAAACTGCGAGCAGGAATTGAGGATACTTTGGTAGGGGTCGACATTTCTAAAAGTGCCGTAAATTTAGCAACATCATATCAAAATGATAACTTCTTTTGTGCGGCTGACTTGGCAGCCCTGCCATTTGCAGATCAGTCATTTGATTGCATTACGGATATTTTTTCACCCGCAGCATATCATGAATTTAAACGAGTTTTACGACCACATGGTAAAATTTATAAAATCGTTCCTAATAGCGGTTATCTAAAAGAATTGCGGGCATTGTTGTATAATGAGGAAAGTGCACATCGGACATATGATAACTCGGCAGTCTTATCTTTGTTTGCTAAAAACTTCCCTGACTATCAGAAACAGGACATCAAATATACCTTTGAATTTTCTGAGACAGATTTTAGTTCATTGCTAATGATGACACCGTTAAATTGGGGAGCTTCTCAGCAAACCAAACAAAATGTCCTAGAAACACCGTTGAAGCAGATCACAGTAGATGTTTCATTACTGACAGCGGCCAAACAATAAGGCGAACTGAGAAAACTAGACCGACTTTGCAAGAATAATAAACGTTCGAAGCATCTTTTACTATAAGATTTGTCAGAAAAGGGTTGCAAATCTCAGCCTTTCAATGTTATGGTTGATTTAAGGATTATGTGGCAAATAAAAGTGCTAAGTCGCTGTTATTTGTGGACGTATTTCATTAACGCAGCCGGTCGCAGTCAACGCACCGAACGGCTGCGCTTTTTTTGCCAGTGAGATAAAATTCTTAGTTGTTCTGGCAGTAGTTAAGTTGGGCAGATGATGCCTAATAAAATCATACGGGCTCAAAACTAAGCCCAAGGAAGGAATCAATAGTGACTAACCATATTGCTTTATTTGAACCATTAATGCCTGCTAATACCGGGAATATTGCTCGGACTTGTGCCGGGACTAATACTGAATTGCATTTGATCGAGCCGCTTGGCTTTTCAACTGACGATAAGTATTTAAAGCGGGCAGGACTTGATTATTGGGATCATGTTAAAATTACTTATCATAAAAATTTAGTTGATTTTATCGAAAGTATTCCTGATTTAAGCTATTTGTACCTAGTTTCTAAATTTGCGGAACATGCTTATACAGAAGTTGATTATTCTGATGTCAGTCAAGATCATTATTTTTTGTTTGGCAAGGAAACGACTGGCTTGCCTGAACCTTTTATGCGCCAGTATCCTGACAAGTGTATTCGGATCCCCCAAAATGATCAAAATATTCGGGCTTTGAATTTATCTAATTCAGCAGCAATTGTCATTTATGAAGCCGTTCGGCAACAGGGATTTCCTAACTTGGAAACGACTCATTTGTATGATAATGATAAATTAAAATAACTTGTTATGCAGGATTAGGATCAACTAGTCTTGAAGAGAAAATGGAATGCAGCGATCGCTTTTTGATTTGTGCATTCCGTTTTTCATTATGCAGAAGTGTTTTTCGAACAACTCTTCTAAGATGAGTCTCTCTGAATACTGTGCAAATTGTGTTTTATGTTTTTTTCCGATCCTTCATTGTAGGATCGATGGATGAATAAATAACAAGATTTTTCACTGTGAAAAAAAAGCTCACCGCTAAAAATTAGTTTTAAAATGAGTGTGTTTCAAGAAAAAATGACCACCGCACAAATGTTCCTATACTAATGATTATGGTATACTGACATAAGTGATTATTGAAGACAGCATTTTTGCGAGCAATACTAATGTGCGAAAATGGTGCCTTAGAAAGGAATTTGAAATTGGCTATAAAAAAGAGAAAAACAGGCCGCAAACAAACAAAAAAACAAAAGCAGCAAATGACTGCAAGGATCATTGGTATAGTGCTGATCATTTTGAGTTTGGCAGGTGGTTTTCACTTAGGCAACATGGGATTATTACTGGCCAATTGTTTTCGGATTTTCCTTGGTGATGCTTATCAGCTAGGAACTCTTTTTGTTGTGTTTGTGGGAGCATATATGTTGATAAGCGCTAAAGAACCGCGCGTTAAAGTAAATTATTTGGGCGGGGGTATTTTAGTTACGGCCAGTGTGATCCTCTTTTTAAGCACCTATCTATTTGGTCGCCTTGACTTACATACAGATTTTTTGACAGTTACTTGGCAATATTTAAAATCTGACATCATATCAAACAGTGTCGGCAGCGCTGTCGGTGGCGGTCTGCTGGGCGCTTTTCTATACCAAATAACATACTTTTTGTTAGCCCAGATAGGCAGTTACGTGATTGCTGCTTTGTTAATGTTGGGTGGAGGATGCCTGATCTTGGGAATTTCATTTGGTAAAGTTGTCGATTTTTTGGGCCTATCTTTGTATGAGATCTTAAAGTTTTTCAAACAAGTAGGTTTATGGTTAACTGATTTGTTCAAGAAAAGCGGTCCATGGCTAAAACGCAGACGCAATAGTTTACATGATAAAGTTCAGCAAGACTATTTTGAAGATACAAAACAAGGGCAAGATAACACTATTAATGAAAAAGTGAAAGATGAAGGACTGACTGCGACTGAGCTTAGTGCAGATGAGCCGACCGAAACTGTGACGATAGAAAACGACATCAATGATGATAAGAACCTGCCGCCAGCTCATTCGACGGATGATCCGGCTTTATGGAATGAGCAAAGTTCACAAAATTCCCAAAAAAATGTGCGAGAAATTCAACCTAAGCCGACTAACCCAGACTATGAATTACCGGATGCCAGCTTACTACAAGATGTCGCTCCAACAGACCAAAGCCAAGAAAAAAAGGCTTTACGCCGTAATCAGGATGTCTTGAAAAAAACATTCAAGAGTTTCGGGGTCGATGTTGAATTAAAAAATACGATCTTGGGACCATCTGTGACGAAATACGAACTGCATCCAGCGATCGGTGTCAAGGTTTCCAAGATCGTTAATCTTTCAGATGACTTGGCTTTAGCTTTGGCTGCGAAAGATATTCGGATCGAAGCCCCAATTCCCGGCAAACCTTTGATCGGGATCGAAGTTCCCAACCAACAGGTGGCTACGATCTCCTTTAAAGATGTGATCAGTTCAATGAAACCAGATCCCGATAAACCGCTTAAAGTTCCATTAGGGCGTGATGTTTCCGGCAATTTAGTTACAGCAGACCTTTCCAAGATGCCTCATTTATTGATCGCTGGTTCGACAGGAAGCGGGAAGTCAGTAGCTATCAATGGTATTATCACTAGTTTATTGATGAATGATACACCTGACCAGGTCAAGATGATGTTAGTCGACCCTAAGAAAGTTGAACTCGGAGTATACAATGAGGTTCCGCATTTGTTGACACCAGTTGTCACGGATCCGAAAAAAGCCGCCCGTGCCTTGCATAAACTAGTGTCTGAGATGGAACGCCGTTATGAGTTGTTTGCAAACACTGGTCAAAGAAACATCAACGGCTATAATAAAATGGTCAAGCGCCAGAACAAGGAGCAAAAAACCGCCGAGCCGACTCTGCCATATATAGTGGCGATCGTTGATGAATTGTCAGATTTGATGATGGTCGCATCAAACGAAGTGGAAGATGCGATCATCCGTTTAGCGCAGATGGCTCGGGCGGCAGGGATCCATATGATCCTTGCAACTCAGCGTCCGTCGGTCGATGTTATTACCGGTTTGATCAAGGCAAACGTTCCATCACGAATGGCATTTGCTGTTTCATCGGGGACAGACTCGCGCACAATCATTGACTCTTCTGGTGCCGAAAAATTATTAGGTCGTGGAGATATGTTATTCTTGCCGATGGGAATGAATAAGCCAGTCCGTGTGCAAGGGGCCTTTATTTCTGATAAGGATGTTGAAAATGTTGTTGAATTTGTCAAAGCTCAACAAGAAGCTTCTTACGATACTTCAATGGAAGTGACGGATGAAGAGGCTAATGACTCTGGCAGTGATGATGAAGAGGACGAGCTTTTTGCTGAAGCTGTCGAATTCATCACTAAAGAACAAAAATGCAGCATTTCTTTATTACAGCGTAAATTTAAAATTGGCTACAACCGGGCAGCTCGGATCGTGGATAGGATGGCAGAAAAAGGTTTTGTTGGCCCACAAGAAGGTAGTAAGCCTCGCCAAGTTTATTTAAAAAAGGAAGAATAATTCAAATTGAAAAACTTGTTTCGATGTGATGATGAGTGTTGCATTGAAACAGGTTTTTTACTTGTCAAAAAGCAGATTATTTGAATAAAAATGAGTATGAATTGTAAAAATAGTTCTTCTCCTTGCAAAAAGCTGATAATTTTGTGGTCTGCGTTGTTTTTATTGCAAATTTCGACTATGATATAAATTGTATTTTTAGACTATCTCAGAGGAGAATTGATCGTAATTGGAAATAATGGACGGCGTAAATTTGACGCTTAAACCAACAAAAAAATTTAAAACTAATCAAATCTTAGTTTCTTTTACCACTAATATTAAAAACCATCAGGAAATTACTGCCCGCACATTACTGGCTGATCTTTTGGAAAGTACAAGTGAACACTATTCTACCCAACGTGCGGTTGCTTTAAAACTTTCTGAATTGTATGGTGCAAGTTTTGGAACTTCAGTTAGTCGTTACGGCAATGTCTACGGACTTAATTTTATTATTAATGTTGTTAACGACCAATATTTGCCAGGTACAACTAATGTTTTACAGGAGACATTTGCCTTTTTAAATGAGATGATTTTTTCACCACAGATAGTGGATGGGAAATTTGCAGCAGATGCTTTTCAGATCCAAAAACAGAATTTGGAAGCTTTTTTGGCTTCACTTGACGACAATAAACAAGGTAAAGCTTTGACTGGTATGAATGCGCTATATTTTCATGACCGCTTGCAACAAATCCCAGCAGTCGGGCAAATTGCTGATATTGGCGGGCTAAGTGCCGCTAATATGGCCGCACTTTATCATAAGATGATCACAGAAGATCAAATCAATATCGTTGTTTCCGGTCATGTAAAAGAAGATGAAGTTGTTTCAGCACTTAAGGTCATGCCATTCACTGCTAGGAAAAAGAAGCATTTGAGTTTGATCTATACTCAAGCACGATCGCCACAAGTTAAAAACAAAAGTGAAAAAGAAAAGGTCAGTCAAAGTAAATTAAACTTGGCTTATAATCTGCCGATCGCTTATGACTCACAGGAACGCTTTTCTGCAATGGTCTTCAACGAACTTTTCGGCGGGTCGGCTTTATCGCTGCTTTTTCAAAACGTTCGCGAAAAAAACAGTCTTGCTTATTATGCCGAAAGCGATATGGATCTGTTTCGGCAGGATCTTTGGGTGCAAACCGGGATCCAAGCTGAGAACAAGGACAAAGTTTTGCAGGTCGTTAAGCAGCAATTGGCTGCCTTGCAGACGGGGCAAATTGATAAAGAGCAGTTAAAAAAGATCAAAGCTTCGATGATCAATAGTTATATTGCGCGGGCTGATAGCCAGTCGGTCGCATTGAGCCGGGCTTTAGGAGCTAGTCTGACAGGAGTTTTAACTTCTGAAAAGCAGTGGATCTCTGGTGTAGATGCTGTGAGTGCAAAAGACGTTTCTCAAATTGCCCAAAAGGCTCATCTTCAAGCAGTCTACTTTTTAGATGGGGGGATTCAATGAAGGTGCAAAAGTTAAACTATCCACAATTTAATGAAACGTTATATCGGACCACTCTTTTTAATGGTCTCACTGTTAATTTGCTGCCACGCGAAGGTTTCCATAAAACCTATGCTGTTATGACAACTAATTATGGTTCAGTTGACACCCAGTTTGTCAATAGCCAAGGGAAACAGGTCGATGTTTTGGCTGGGACTGCTCATTTTTTGGAACATAAGCTATTTGAAAAAGAAGACCATGATGCTTTTGATGTGTTTGGCGAGTATGGTGCTGATGTTAATGCCTTTACGAGTTTTACGAAGACCAGTTTCCTTTTTTCAACTACGCAAAATTTGTCCAAGTGTTTAGAGACCTTGTTGGACTTTGTACAAGAACCTTATTTTTCTACACAAACAGTTGAAAAAGAGAAAGGGATCATCGGCGAAGAAATATCGATGTATGATGATGATGCCGACTGGCAGCTTTTTTTTGGGATACTAAAAAATCTATATCCCAAAGATCCCTTGAGTGTCGACATTGCGGGTACGAAAGATACAATTGCCCAGATCGATCCTCAAGTATTGTATGATTGTTATAACGAATATTATCAGCCGGCTAACATGGACCTTTTTGTGGTTGGAGGTTTTGATCTGACTGAAGTATTGGATGTTATTGAAGCTGACCAAGCAAAAAAAGATTTTAACGCTTTCCAAAATAATAATGAATTGCCGCTGTTTTTAGGCAAGTCAGGCAGTGACATTCGCACTTTTGCCGAAAAAACTTTAAATGTGACTCGTCCGAAGTCCATGATCGGGATCAAAGGGATGCAGGAAACGCCGCAAAAAAGGGCAGGATTAAAGTATAAGTTAGAACTTGAATTGGGACTATATTTATTATTCGGTGAATCTTCCTTACTGTTCCAGGAGCTGTTTCAAGCTGGAATAGTTGATGATTCATTCAACTATGAGTTGGAAATGGAACGCGGTTTTCATTTTGCTGTGATCTCGGGTGATACTTTTCGTTTTGAAGAAATGGAAGAGAGGATCAAAAAGACTATTGCTCATGCGCCTGAGATATTAGCCAATTCTTCGACAGAGCTGGAACTCGCCAAAAAAGAATTTTTAGGTCAATATATTCAGGCGCAAAATTCTCTTGAAAGTATTGCTAACGGCTATGACGGAAAATTGTTCGACCATGCTACTTTGTTTGATTATGCTGAGTTGGTCCCACAAGTTTCATTAGCTGATGTTTGTGCGGCAATCGAAAGATTATTTCGGCCACAAGTTATCAGTACGTTTAGGGTAATGCCAGTAAATGAAGAAAAATAATGTAGTGAAACTATTTTTGGTAATTTGAAAGGAGAAATTCTATGCAATGGGCTCTTATTTTAGGAGCGTCTGGAGATATTGGCAAACAGACAGCCGTTGACTTGGCGAAGGCCGGATGGTCGCTTTATTTGCATTATTTTAAAGGAAAACAAACGGCGGTCAAACTACAAAAGCAGCTGCATGAAAGGTATCCGGACCAAGATTTTCTCTTGATACAAGCAGATCTTTCTCAAAACAGCAGTGTGTCTCAGATAATAAGCCAGCTCTTTTCTCTTAATGCTGTGATTTTTGCACAAGGAACGACTGACTACGGTCTTTTTGCCGAGGCTGACCCCCAAGCATTGAGTAAAATGTTAACTATGCAAGTTGAGCTGCCCTTACAGTTGATTCAGTCTGTACAAGACAAGCTGGCACTTTTAGGGCAAGGACGGGTCGTTTTTGTAGGGTCTGTGTATGGCGGTGCAGGAAGTGCGATGGAAGTTGGTTATTCCACGGTCAAAGGGGCTTTGAGTGCTTTTGCTTCTGCTTATAGTAAAGAAGTTGCTTCTTTAGGTATTACAGTTAATGTGATCGCTCCCGGAGCAGTTTCGACCAGAATGAATATGACCTTTTCTGCCGCAGAACGGGCCGAAGTTGCCGCAGAGATCCCAGCTGGGTACTTTGCTCAGACAAGTGAGATCAGTTACTGGATCAAGGCGCTTTTGGACAAACAGGCAGGGTATTTGACCGGGCAGACTATCTATGTCACAGGTGGATGGTTAAAATAATGATTTCTTAATGAAATGCATTATCTTCCTATGCTATACTATTATTGTTTAAAAGTATCTAAATTAAGCAAAGATATGGAGTAATAAAAGTGAGTGAAATCGGACAAACATTAAAAAATGCGCGGGTCGATCAAGGTTTGACCCTTGATGATCTACAACAAACAACAAAAATTCAAAAGCGTTATTTGATTGCGATCGAAGAAGAAAATTTTGATGCACTTCCAGGCGATTTTTACGTTAGAGCATTTATTCGCGAATATGCTGAAACGGTAGGCCTTGATGCGGATGAGTTGTTGGCTTCGATCGATAAAGAGCTTGGGCAACATGAAGAAGAAAAAACTCAAACTAATGAGACTGTTTCACGGATGAATTTGCGTGAAAAAAATAAAGATACTGAAATGGGCAACGGACAAAAATTGCTTAATTATTTGCCGACTATTGTGATCGTTGTCGTTGTGGTAGCTATTATTGGAACTGTTTTCGGAGTTTCTTATAATAACAAGCGGCAAGCACAAAAGTCAGTTAATACTGATGTCAAAGTTTCATCTGCAGTTTCAACGTCCAAGAAACCTGTAGCTAAAAGCTCAAAATCTGCGTCAAGTAAAGCAAGTTCCCAGTCTAAGCAAGAAACAAGCCAAAAGAAAACTAAAAAAGCTAAGAAATCTAAACAAAAGATCCGTTTAACTCAAAACTCAGGCTCCAGCTTTACCTATAATATGACAAATGCTCCCAAAACCAACAAAGTTTCGTTAAAGGTTTCTGGCGGTAATGCTTGGAATGCTGTTTCAGTTAATGGTAGTCAGACTTGGCAAGGGACCTTGGCACAAGGGGAAGATCATACGGTAAATATTCCTGAAGGTGCAACTAGCGTGACTATTCAGCTAGGAAATTCAAAGGCTACTTCGATCAAGATCAATAAAAAGAAGTTCAATTTTTTGAAGGATAATGCCGATTTAACTGTCCGGACGATCACGCTCCAGCTAAATGGCACAAGTGATAGTCAAGAGAGTACCAGTTCAGTAGATCAAACTAGTTCAAGTAGTACTCAAACAACTACGGGAACACAGTCTGAACAAAATACAAGTACGACATCAAATACTAATAATGGTACTAATCAATAATAAGGAGTGGAGTATTTTATGAATCTTCCTAATAAATTAACGGTCATCCGCATTATTTTGATCCCCGTTTTTATTTTAGTTTTAGCTTTACCCCTCGATTGGGGTTCTGTGACTGCTGCTGGAACTACCATCCCGGTGACAGAATTAGTTGCTGCAATTATTTTTGCAGTCGCTTCATTAACCGACTTTGCAGATGGGCAGATCGCACGGCGCAATCATTTAGTCACGAATTTTGGTAAATTTGCTGACCCGCTTGCGGATAAAATGTTAGTGATGACTGCATTTATCTTTCTAGTTGCTTTAGACAAGGCACCGGCTTGGGTCGTAACGATCATCGTGTGTCGTGAATTAGCAGTTACTGGTTTGCGTCTGATCGTTGTCGAAAATAATGGTGAAGTAATGGCCGCCGCTATGCCCGGCAAAATTAAAACAACTTCGCAGATGTTTTCGATCATCTTCTTATTCTTGAATAATGTATTTTTCGCAAATATTCATTTTCCAATCGGTGAGATCCTCTTATATATTTGCTTATTCTTCACGATTTACTCTGGAATAGAATATTTCTACAACGCGCGCGCTGTCTTTGCTGACTCATTTGGCAATTAATTTTAAAAAATAGCAATAATTTGCTGGGACCACGACTAGAAAAATTTAAGTCGTCGGTCTTTTTTTAGTTCAACAATGGAATTTCACTCTAGTGGTATGATAGAAACTATACTAAAAAATAAATTTTAAGAAATTTTTTCACAGAAAAATGATGAAATTGCGTAATATCATATTAGGAGGTATAAGACATGCACGCAGAAGTTATTGCTGTTGGGACCGAAATGCTTTTAGGTGAGATCACTGATACAAATTCTCAAGTTATCAGTGAAGGACTGGCAGATTTAGGGATCAATGTTTATTATCACAGTTTAGTGGGTGACAATGAGGCCCGGATGACGGAAGTTGTTAAGTTAGCAGCTTCGCGGAGTGATCTTGTCGTCATTTCTGGGGGCCTTGGACCTACCGCAGATGATTTAACTAAACAGGTAGTTGCTCGCTATTTGAAGCGTGACTTGGTCGTCGATAAAGCGGCCATGCACAAAATCACGGCTTTTTTTAAAAAAAGAAAACGCGAGATGACACCAAATAACAAGATACAGGCGATGTATGTTCAAGGAGCACTTTCGCTGCCAAATGAGGTCGGGTTGGCCGTTGGTAATTATTATCAAGATCCAAATGGTGCCGATTTCTTATTATTGCCAGGTCCGCCTCATGAGATGCAGTCGATGTTTGAAAAAACGGCCAAGCCCTTGCTGGCCAAACAGTATCAAGGACAGCAAGTGTTGAACTCACGACTGCTGCGGTTTTTTGGCATTGGCGAGTCCAACTTAGTTACTAAGCTGGCCGATCTGATCGATGAACAGGCCAATCCAACGATCGCACCTTATGCCAAGGAAAATGAAGTGACCTTGCGTTTGACCGCTGCTGGGCATTCAGATGCTGAAGATGCAAGGTTGTTGGATGAATTAGAAGAAAAGATCACTGATCGTGTGGGTGAATATCTTTATGGTTATGGTGAAAACAACAGTTTGCCAGCAGTAGTCGTCAATAAACTACGGCAACGCAAATTGACCTTATCTGCATCTGAAAGTTTGACAGGCGGGAGTTTTCAAGCTGCTGTCACGGCGATCCCAGGTGCATCTGAGATCTTTCCAGGCGGCTTTGTGACTTACGCTGCTGAACAAAAAGAAAAATTACTGGGGATACCTGCTGATTTGATTGAAAAAAATGGTGTTGTCAGTCGAAAAACAGCGATCGCGATGGCTGAAAATACTCGCGATCTGCTTCAGACGGATTTTACTGTTTCATTTACTGGTGCGGCTGGTCCTGATCCGTTGGAAGGCAAACCTGCCGGGACCGTTTGGATCGGTTTAGCTGGCAAAAATATGGTAACCCAGGCAAAGCTTTATCATTTCCAGTATGATCGGCAACGGGTCCGCAACAGTGCAGTTATGACTGGTTTTGGAATGTTGAATAAGGCATTGGATAAATAATTTTTTCAAACATTCGTTCGATTTTTCTTGCGTTTTGGGTAAAACATCAGTATGATAAGTATACGGTATTAATCGAAAGTTGCTGAATTAAGCAATAAGGAGGAACTTGATGGTGGCTGATGAAAGACAAGCAGCATTAGACGCTGCATTAAAAAAGATTGAAAAAAATTTCGGTAAAGGTTCAATTATGCGGATGGGCGATAAGGCCGACACGCAGATCTCGACGATCCCAAGTGGTTCATTGGCTTTAGATGAAGCTTTGGGGGTAGGAGGTTACCCGCGGGGACGGATCGTTGAGATCTACGGTCCAGAAAGTTCTGGTAAAACAACGGTTGCTTTGCATGCTGTCGCTGAAGTACAAGCTCAAGGAGGCACTGCTGCTTATATCGATGCCGAGAACGCTTTGGATCCGGTCTATGCGAGTGCTCTTGGAGTCAACATTGATGAGCTTTTGCTTTCACAGCCCGATACTGGTGAACAGGGCTTGGAAATCGCCGATGCCTTAGTTTCTTCAGGTGCTGTAGATATAGTTGTTGTTGATTCTGTAGCGGCTTTAGTTCCACGAGCTGAAATAGAAGGTGAAATGGGTGACGCGCATGTTGGTTTGCAAGCTCGCCTAATGTCACAAGCTTTAAGGAAGCTTTCAGGTACGATCAATAAAACAAAGACGATTGCGCTTTTTATTAATCAGATCCGTGAAAAAGTTGGTGTGATGTTTGGTAATCCTGAAACAACACCAGGCGGACGAGCTTTGAAATTTTATGCTACGATCCGTTTGGAGATCAGACGTGCCGAACAGATCAAAGACGGTTCTGACATCGTCGGGAATCGCGTGCGGATCAAGGTCGTTAAAAATAAAGTTGCTCCGCCATTCAGGAAAGCCGAAGTTGACATTATGTATGGCGAAGGTATATCTAAGACCGGAGAGCTGATCGATATGGCTGTTGAAAAAGACATCGTGCATAAAAGCGGTTCGTGGTTCTCGTATGGTGAAGAACGAATCGGTCAAGGGCGTGAAAATGCCAAGAAGTATATGGCTGATCACCCTGAAATGATGAACGAAGTTACAACTAAAGTTCGTCAAGCATACGGGATCGCCGATGAAAATAGTGACAACGCTAAAGAAGCAGGGCAAAAAGATCAGTTAGATCTTGATTTAAAAAATAATGCCAAAGAAACAAAAAAAGAATCTAAAAAAGCTGCTAAAAAATAATTTTTAATAACTTTAAAGAACGGTGAAAATAATCAGTTAGGTGGGTGTCTGCTAGAAGATGAAAGTCTGATTTTGGCAGATATTTGCTCTGACTGATTTTTTAGTGGGACATGTTTTACTTGTTGTTAAGCCTTCTTTGAGAATAAGATCAAGAGATAGACCAATAATGATTGACAGCAACAGCTAACAAACATTAAAATAGTAATGTGTGCATGAACATTGAGCATCGAATTGACGTAATTGTTGAATTTTAAATAAAAAATTTAACGATGCGGAGGTGCAATTTGAATTCTATATTTATTATCCTCGTCATCGCTATTTTGGCTTTATTGATAGGTTTCGCTGGTGGTTCTTCTTATCGCAAAAAAACATATGAAAAATCACTTGATAGTGCGACACAAACGGCTGAAGGTATTGTTGCAACTGCTAAAAAAGAAGCAGAAGCACAAAAAAAAGAAACTCTTTTGGAAGCAAAAGAGGAAGGTCATAAGTATCGCAGCGAAATAGAAAATGAACTCAAGGACAGACGCTCTGAAGTTCAAAAGCAGGAAAACCGGATGCTCGCGCGGGAAGAAAATTTGGATCGTAAAGATACCAATTTGGAGAAACGTGAACATATGCTTGAACAAAAAGAAAAGCAATTGGATTCTATGCAGAGCGACCTTGATAAAAAACATCAAGAAGTCTCATCATTGGTTTCGAAACAACAAGATAAACTTGAAGAAGTTGCGGCCTTGACTAAAGATCAGGCCAAAGATTTGATTTTACAGCAGACTAAATCAAGCTTAGATCACGAAATGGCAGTGATGATCAAAGATAGCGAAGAACAGGCTAAAGTAAGTGCTGATAAAAAAGCAAAAGTGTTGATTGCAGAAGCAATCCAACGCAGTGCAGCAGATACAGTCTCGGAAACTACGGTGTCCGTGGTAAATCTCCCTAACGATGAAATGAAGGGTAGAATTATTGGTCGCGAAGGTCGAAACATTCGGACGTTAGAAACCTTAACTGGAATCGATTTGATTATTGATGACACTCCCGAAGCTGTTGTTTTAAGCGGCTTTGATCCAATCAGACGTGAAATCGCTAAGATTGCCTTAGAGAAGTTGATTCAAGATGGGCGGATACATCCGGCACGGATCGAAGAAATGGTTGAAAAGGCCACTAAAGAAATGGATGCTAAGGTCCGAGAGACCGGTGAAGAAGCAATTTTTGATTTAGGTTTGCATTCTATGCATCCAGATCTGATCAAAATCGTCGGTCGTTTGAGTTATCGAACAAGTTATGGTCAAAATGTTTTGGATCATTCGGTCGAAGTTGCAAAACTAGCTGGTGTTATGGCTAGTGAGCTGGGCGAAGATGTTACGCTTGCTAGGCGTGCTGGTTTACTGCATGATATTGGTAAGGCGGTCGACCACGAAGTCGAAGGCTCACACGTTGAGATCGGTGTGGAATTAGCGAAGAAGTATAACGAAGGTAAAACTGTTGTTAATACTATCGCTTCTCACCATGGTGACGTTGAAGTAGAGTCGACTATCGCCGTACTTGTAGCTGCTGCTGATGCAGTTTCTGCTGCTCGTCCTGGTGCACGTAGTGAGTCGTTAGAAAACTACATCCATCGTTTGGAAAAACTCGAATCGATTTCAAATAACTTTGAGGGTGTCAAAAAGAGTTATGCTATCCAAGCGGGTCGTGAAGTTCGTGTCATAGTAAAACCTGACAAGATCACTGATGCTAAGACGACGATTTTGGCTCGGGATATTAAGAACCAGATCGAAGAAGAAATGGAGTATCCAGGCCATATTAAAGTCACGGTTATTCGTGAAACACGCGCTATTGAATACGCAAAATAAAGCACTAAAAGCTGAAAGTTTACCTAACCACGGTACTTTCGGCTTTTTTAGTTCTTGTTAAGACAGTTATGATTTTCTAACTCGTTTTATTAGTTGCATTTTGAAACTCAGATAAGTCTGCTGGTCTAACTTAGATCTTACAGTGTAAAAAAACATATAATACTTAGATCCGACATTTCTGCTGCTTAAACGGCTAGATGTACTTTCGTTATTAGTATGCACATTTACTCTTAAAAATGGTAAAATTAACTTTAACTGAATTGTGAAGAATAGAAGAGGAGATAAATAATGCGGATCTTATTTATTGGCGATGTTATGGGTGAGCCTGGGCAGGATATGTTCGAAGAAACGGTACCTGTTTTAAAAAGAAGTTTACACCCCCAACTTACGATCGCTAACGGTGAAAATGCAACACGTGGGCGAGGGATCAACGAGAAAGTTTATAAAAAACTATTGAAAGCTGGGGCTGACGTGATCACCATGGGAAACCATACTTGGGATAATCAAGAGATCCAAGATTTTATTTCCTCTACCAACAAGCTGATTCGACCCGCTAATTTTTCAGCAGGACAAGTTCCGGGAGCTGGTCATACAATAGTTAACGTTAATGGAGTTAAGGTCGGTGTTTTGAACATCCAAGGACGAGTATTTATGAATCCTTCTGACGATCCATTTGCTGTGGCTGAAGACTTGATCTCAAAAATGGAAAAAGAAACTTCGGTGATCTTTGTTGATTTTCATGGTGAAGCAACCAGTGAAAAAGAGGCTTTTGCTTGGAACTTTGATGGTCGTATTTCGGCTGTGATCGGTACGCATACTCATGTTCAAACTAACGATGCGCGGATCTTGCCGCAAGGAACAGCTTTCTTATCTGACGTTGGTTTTACCGGACCGTATGACGGGATCTTAGGAATGCGGCGGGGAAACGTGATCAGTCGTTTCAAAAATCAGATGCCAACTAGATTTGAAGTTGAAACCGATGGACAGCAGACTTTAGGCGCTGTTATGATCGATGTCGATGAAAAAACAGGGCGAGCAAAAAAAATTAAAAATATTCGGGTCGATCCGGATCATCCGTATATGGACTAAAAAATAAGTGGGAGGAACTGTTGATGCCGCAAAAAACAAAAAGAACACCGATGATGGAACAGTATATGAAGGTCAAAGAGCAGTATCCAGATGCCTTCTTGTTTTATCGCTTGGGTGATTTTTATGAAATGTTTTATGATGACGCGATCAAAGGTTCTCAGATACTTGAACTAACACTAACGTCACGAAATAAAAATGCGAGCGAGCCGATCCCTATGTGTGGGGTACCGCACCATGCTGCGCAAAACTACATTGATATTTTAGTCGACCAAGGCTATAAGGTCGCAATTTGTGAACAGATGGAAGATCCTAAATTGGCTAAGGACATGGTCAAAAGGGAAGTCATTCAATTAGTAACTCCGGGGACTTTGATCGATGATAAGGCTGGAGAAGCTAAGGAAAATAATTATCTGACAGCTGTTCATGAAAGCAGCGGCAAGTTTGGTTTTGCTTATACAGACCTGTCGACTGGCGAGCTGAAGACTGCTGAGTTAGACAATGTGGATGCATTGATCAATGAAATGTTGAGTCTGCGTACCAAAGAGGTTGTGATCGATAAAAGTGTGACTAATTCAACAATAACGGCCTTCAATAGTTTGAAAATATTGTTATCTCATCAAGATGAAATCGAAGAAAAATCTGAAGTTGCGTACTCCACACAAGAATTGACAAATAAATTGGAAATCAATGTAGTTAGTCATCTGGTTTCTTATTTGGAGGTCACACAAAAAAGAGCTTTGGCTCATATTCAAAAAGCGATTCACTATGAGCCTGCACAATATTTAAAATTAGATCATAGAGTCAAACGCAACTTAGAATTATTAGAAAATTCACGAACGCATAAAAAATCTGGAACATTATTGTGGCTGCTTGATAAGACAAAGACTGCGATGGGTGGTCGTTTGCTTAAACAGTGGATTGACCGGCCATTGTTAAATAAAGAAGATATTTTAGAACGCCAAAATATTGTCCAAGTTTTACTGGATAACTATTTTGAAAGGTCAGGTCTTCAAGAAGAACTTTCTCAGGTCTACGATTTAGAGCGTCTTGCTGGTCGAGTAGCCTTTGGCAACGTTAATGGGCGGGATTTGATCCAGTTGATGACTTCTTTGCATCATATACCCCAGATCAAATATATTCTAGAACAATTAAACGATGGTCAGCTGGACAATTTGCTCAGTCAGATTGACCCAGTCGAAGAAGTTGCTGACCTGATCGAAACTGCAATAGTTGATGAACCGCCAATTTTAGTGACGGATGGTAATTTGATCCGGGAAGGGTACAATTCACAATTAGATGAGTATAACGATGCATTGAACAATGGGCAAAAATGGCTAGCAGAGTTGGAAGCAAAAGAACGTCAAGAAACTGGTATCCATAACTTGAAAATTGGGTATAATAAGGTTTTTGGCTATTATATTGAAGTTTCCAAGGGTAATGTTGGCAAGCTGGCTGAAGGACGTTATCAGCGCAAACAAACATTGGTGAATGCAGAACGGTTTATTACACCAGAATTGAAAGAAAAAGAAGCAATGATACTGGGGGCGCAAAGTAAGGCGGCTGATTTGGAATACCAGTTATTTATCGATATTCGCGAACAAATCAAAGATCGGATCCAACGTTTGCAGAAATTAGCTGCTGCGGTTGCTAAGTTAGATGTGCTGCAAAGTTTCGCAGTCGTGAGTGAAGATGGTCATTTTGTCAGGCCAGAATTTGTGAGCGGCCATCAGATCGATATCAAGCAAGGCTGGCATCCAGTTGTTCAAAAAGTCATGGGTAAGCAAAGTTACGTGCCAAACAATATTTCAATGGCACAGGATCTGACGATCTTGCTGATTACGGGGCCCAATATGTCCGGTAAAAGTACCTATATGCGCCAGTTGGCTTTAACTGTGATCATGGCTCAACTTGGATGTTATGTGCCGGCACAAAGTGCAAAGATGCCGTTGTTTGATCAAATATTTACGCGGATCGGTGCTGCAGATGATCTAATTTCAGGTGAATCAACTTTCATGGTGGAAATGATGGAGGCTAATGAAGCTTTGAAGAACGCTACTCCTAACAGTCTCTTGTTATTTGATGAGATCGGCCGTGGGACTGCGACTTACGATGGGATGGCTTTAGCGCAAGCAATCATTGAGT
>OMJG01001000.1_pt1 | contig 18110 bp, 21 predicted proteins | sample 1646431 | NCBI WGS metagenome assembly OMJG01 (sample SAMN03771674, study PRJEB25209) | food metagenome | isolation source: Cotija cheese | place: Mexico:Jalisco,Michoacan | collected 2011-12-12
GGATGATGGGTACTTATGGAAGAGAAGTCTTTTTTTAAAATGATAAAATACTCATAAAAGCCCTTGAAAACTTGGCGAGGCTGGACTAAAAGATTGTTCATATGTACTTAATGCTGTACAATTACCAATATAATTACATTAGGTGTGGGAGATGAGCTTAGATGGAAGCAACAACGTATACGGATTTTCGTAAGAATTTAAAGAAATATATGGACAAGGCAACTGGGGATTTTGAGCCAATCACGATTACGCGTAAAGATCACCAGAATGCAGTTCTTATCTCAGAAGAAGAGTATAACAACATGCTTGAAAATCGCTATATTTTAGATAATCCGACTAACCGTGAGTGGCTTCAAGCATCACTGAAACAGGCGAAGGACGGCCAGGTAGCCGCACACCACTTAGTGACCCCGAGTGCTGATGATGAATAAATTATTTACGGAAAATGCTTGGCAAGACTATCTTTGGCTGTTAAAGAACGATAGGCGGGCTTTAAAACGAGTCAATCTGTTACTGCAGGATATCTCACGTACACCATTTAGTGGAATAGGTAAGCCGGAGTCGTTGCATGGCGATTTCACAGGGTATTGGTCTCGTCGAGTTAATGAAAAAGATCGTTTGGTTTACGCTGCAGATGAGAAAACGATTACGATACTTGCCTGCCGAACGCATTACGGTGATAAGTGAACTCTGTGTGACAGTTTTTTTGGTTAGTAGACTGTGGCGTATACATGATTTGGCTTCAAGTGGGATCTAGAAGATTGAATTTGGGGCCCCTCCGTCTAATAGGATTTAAGTTCCTTTCGAATTAGGGTATAAAGAACTTACGAAGGTCGGCAACTGCTGTAATATCAACGGTTGCTGGCTTTATTTTTGGCTTTAAAATGGTCGTGAAAGTTAATTTCTTATTGAAAAGAGATATGAGGTATAAAATCAGCCAATAACTTTTTTCTGGTTGCGTTGTTTATAGGATTGCCAATGCCGAATGATTATTTTCTCTGATGAATACAAAACTGGTCATGATTGGTATAGAAAGACATGGTTCCCATTTTTAAGATGAGTCAAGGAGAAGTCTTCAGAATTGTTTTCCCTGGCAACCGCAAGTGAGTTAGCTGGGCCAACAAAGTGAGGGGCCTCACTCATGTTTAGCCAACCGCACCGCGTATGATAGAGACGATAGCTAGAATTGGTGCGATGCTCACTAACTCAGCTAGGTGTGACAAGACGTTAGAAAAGGTAAGTTAGCGGTCGGAATTTGGGATTCATGGGCGCCGAATACCTCGGTATGATTTATATGTAAGCGGTTACGGTAAGGCAGATAAATCTTGGGGGAGGTTTTTATCATGAGTAAGATGCAATTATGGAAACAGCGGTTCTTCTACGGGGCCACTGATATGGCTGGGAATCTGATTTGGCAAATTGTTGGGCTATATCTACTGTTCTACTACACCACAGTTATGGGGATTTCGCCTGCCTTTGCTGGTACCCTGTTCTTTGTCGTGCGGATCATTGATGCCTTTGATGGTGTGGTCTATGGATTATTAATTGACCACACGCATTCCAAATTTGGGAAGGCACGGCCGTACTTCTTGTGGTTCGGGATTCCACTAGGAATTTTGACCATGTTACTCTTCTTTAACCCGTCATTTGGCGGCAACAAAGTCATTCAACTGGCGTGGGTCTCCGTTGTCTACACGCTCTTTAGCTTAGTTTATTCCGGAGCTAATACGCCAATCACGGCGATTTTACCGAGTTTGACCAAAGACCCTGATGAACGGACCAATCTGGCCAGTGCGCGGATGGTCATGACAAACATTGGGACCGCCGTAATCGGCGCAATTACGTTGCCGATGGTAGCTCAACTAGGCGGCAAGAACGCTGAAAAAGGTTGGCTAATTTGGGGTGTCATCATTGGGATCGCCATTATCGCGCTATTCCTAGGCGCCTTTGCTAACCTTCGTGAAAAGGATGATATCGTAGCTGAAACCGAAGACGCCCCTGAAATCAAAGGGCATCTATCAGTCAAAGACTCTTTAAAAGGGGCCGCTAAGAATAAGCCATGGCTCATCTTGAGTGCCAGCTTTATCTTATTACAGACCTTCTGGATGATGCGGCTACAGACCGCGGTTTACTACCTGACGTATGTCTCTCATCAACCAGCGTTAGTTGGGGCCTTTAACGGCTTAGTCATTGTGGCGGTTATTGGGAATATCTCGGTGCCTTTCCTCAGTAAATTCATGAAGCACCGTAACGTCATGATCTTAGCCATGGTAACCTTTGCCTTTGGGGAATTGCTGATGGCCTTTAAGAATATTCCGTTACTTTTTATCGGAAATGTTATCGCGTTAGTTGCGATGGGTGCGGCCTTCTCGATTGCCTTTGTCATGATTGCCGATACCGTTGAGTACTCGCGTTCCGAACTGCACATTGACGAACCCGGGATTTTATCTGCCGTACCAATGGTTGGCGCTAAGCTAGGGATGGGCCTGGCCGGTTTGATTTCTGGCTGGTTACTGTCTTGGGGTGGCTTTAACGCTGCGGCTAAGGTGCAAGGTGCTAAAGCCGTTACTGCCATTGCCACTAACTTCATCTGGGTACCGGTCGTTTTGGCCCTAGTGATCGGTGGGATTCTCTACCTGTGGTACCAATTAGATGAATCTAAGATTGCGTCAGCAAAAGCGGCTAAAGAAGCCGAGAAGAAATTAAGCGAAGAAGACGCTTAATCTGAATTCGGGGAATCGCCGCCAGGTCTTGACGGCTGTGTCAGACGAGAGGGGTAATCAAGATGCTAAATGATACAACGACCAAGCAGTCATTGGGCTACAGCGATGAGTTACGCCGACTACAGGGGATTGGTGTGACCGATATCGCTGATGGAGTCACCAGTTGGGTTAAAGAACGGGACCCACTGCACACCTTCGAACCGTTAGTTTGGGAAACCGTTGCGGGGATTGAAGCCAATCCGCAGTTGCCCACCGACCTGTTCAGTTTGCGCCAGGGGACGGAAACGTCTGGTCAGCGGGACTTGACCACAACAGCCATGAAGGTTGAAATGCAACAGATTGTGGCGATGAATCGGCGAGTGCGGGTCATCCGTATTGCCCGTGAGGATCATTTGAACGCGGACAAAGCTTATATTTATTTTCACGGTGGTGCCTACTACGGCGGCACGCCGGAAGATGTTTTACTGGCATTGAAATTTGTGGCTGAACAGGCCAATTGCGTGGTTTATAATGTCGACTACGCCTTGGCCCCCGAACAGCCTTACCCAGCCGGCATTCTGGATGGCTTGGCTGTGGTGGCAGCGATGACTGCTGAATACGCTCATATTTCTTTGGGCGGTGACTCTGCTGGAGCATCGATTGCCCTAGGCGTTAGCCAACTCTGCAAGTCCATGGGAATTTGTGAGATTGCCAGTCACGTGTTGTTCTACCCAACAGTTATTCAAGGGTCTAAGTTGACGGGCCCACTGTGGGACGATAGCCAGATTACGATTGTTCCGGAGCAACGGGCGGCGTTACATCGGAGTTACCAGTTGTTCGAGCAACTCGATGCCATCATGAGTGGTTACTATGTGGCGGATCAAGCCGTTGATTTGACGGCCCCACTTCTATCGCCATTGTTGGCCGACCCAACGATCTTTCACAACGTGACCTTACTGGTAGGCGAATATGATCCGTTCCGCCTACAGGGAGAAGCCTTCATCAAGCGTGTGGGGCACGCCAATGGTGATGCTAACTACTTCCGTTATGGCGGCATCAGCCATGCCTTTTTGAACTTTACGGGCAATGTCCCAGCCGTGGAAGATGCGTTGATGACAGCGGCAAAATTCATTTAAACCGGGTGCAAATCCGACAACTGGGGGAGATCATGTTGACGTTACAAGATTATCATTTAACACTACACGATGTGGCCAATCACCAACCGGCTTATTTGGAAACCGTCTTTTCCTTAGCCAACGGGCACTTCGGGGTACGAGCCAATGACCCCATTACGGGAAATCCAATTGCGGGGACGCTCATCAACGGCTTCTATGAAACGGCACCGATTACGTATGGCGAAGCCGGTGTGGGGTACGCGAAGGCCCACCAAACGATTCTTAACTTACCCGACTTTCGCCATATCAACGTGGCGACAACGACCGGGCACAGCTTTACCAGCAGTGAGCGGACGAAAGTTGATCTGGATTTGGCAACGGGGGAACTCACGGAACACTACACACTGCAAACACGGCAGGGTGAAACGATTGCGATGAGTGTTCAGTCTGTGATTGGGCAGACGCAGACGGCCTTTTGGGCGGTCAATTATGGTTTTCTTGCCGGTAACTATGCTGGTGGGTTGGTGGTCAACAAAACCATTGCGGTTCCCGCCGAAGCCGAAAGCCTACCGTCTGCTGATCCCCGCAAGACGCGACTCGCCGGGCTGCCCATTTGTGAAACCACCTTTATGGCAAAAGACTTGCAGCAGTATCACGTTAAGACGCGGCAGACCAAGCAATCGGTGACCATCTATTTGGGGATGCTGACGACGCCGGGAAGTCTCTTGCGGCAGCCAGTAGACTTGGGCGACCATACAACGCACCACCTGAGCTATGAAGTCTATGTGGGGGAGATGGGTCAACAAAATACAATTGATCCCGCTCTCCCGTTTCCAGCAACGGCGCTAACGGCATTAATGACCGATAGTCGTGACTTTTGGCAAGATGTCTGGCAACGAAGTGAGGTCACGGTGGGGGGCAATGATGAGTTAGATCTGGCTATTCACTACAATCTCTTTCAATTGAACCAGGCGGCTGGACGTGATGGACGGACCAATATTGCGGCCAAAGGACTCAGTGGGTCCGGCTACGAGGGCCATTACTTCTGGGATACCGAGATGTATATGCTCCCGTACTTCATCTATACCAATCAGCCGATGGCCCGTCAACTACTGGTCTATCGGTACCAAACACTGCCACAGGACCGGCAACGCGCCCGGGCACTGGGGGTCGACCAAGGTGCCTTGTTTGCTTGGCGGACAATCAATGGCGAAGAGGCCTCGGCTTACTTCCCAGCAGGAACCGCACAGTACCACATTGATGCCGATATTGCTTATGCAGTGGGTAAGTATTACGAGATTACCCGAGATATTGATTTTATCAAGCAATGTGGCTTTGAAATGGTTTTGGAAACGGCGCATTTCTGGGAAGCGTTTGGTTCCTGGCATCAGGTGGGCACGAGTCAGCGGTTTGAATTTCACACCGTTACTGGGCCCGATGAGTACACGGCGTTGGTCAATAATAACTACTATACCAATCGCTTAGCCAAACACAATTTTGAACTCGTTACGTATCTGGCACAGGAGATTTTGAAAGTGGACCCCAATGGTTTAACTAAATTTGGGATTGATGCGACCGACATTGATGCCTTCCAAAATCTGGCAGAGCACGTGTATTTGCCTTATAGTGCTGAACAGCAGATCAACGCGCAAGATGATAGCTTTCTGAGCAAGCCGCGCTGGCCGGTGGCGCAGTCAACACCGGAAAACTTTCCCTTGTTGCTCCACTATCACCCGCTGACAATTTATCGGTACCAAGTTGCCAAACAAGCGGACACGTTGCTGGCAGATTACCTGTTTCCAGAGGATTTATCGCCGGAGCAGTTGCAGCGGGAGTACCACTACTATGAAGGCGTGACCACGCATGATTCCTCTTTGTCGCGTTCGATTTTCAGTATTTTAGCGGCACGGATGGGGGATGTCGAGAAGGGCTATCGCTATTTCATGGACACGGCACAAATGGATTTGGTCAACCTGCAAAAGAACACGGCAGATGGTCTGCATCTCGCTAATTTGGGCGGCAGTTGGTTGGCTTTAGTCGCTGGCTTCTCGGGGTTCTACGTGCAAGACGAGGTGGTTCACTTTACCAATCATCTGCCGTCAGAACTGACGCAGCTAACCTACCGGATGAAGATTGCCGAAAGCGTGTTGGAGATTAAGCTGACGGCCACTGAGACAACGGTTGTGGTGATTAGTGGTCCCATTCCAACGTATGGTGTGAGTGTCAATGGACAGTTGATTTCGCTAGCCAAGAAAGTGCGTTGAAGTGGCGTGGTTTGGTAGTAACGAAGGACAATGCTAAAAGACAACGACTGCGGAGATTGGTCCGACAATCGTTGTCTTTTCTGTGATGTTAGGCTAGCTTGGCAATGAAAAGATACAGTATAAAATATATTTCTTATTCGTAGTGACTGCTATATAGTAATGGATACAGTCAAGCGAAGGCGTAATTACCCGGAGCACGACTTAGCAAGATAGTCGGTTACGCCCTCCCACATTCTAGACCAGGGGGCGGTGAACATGACGATACTAGTGAGAAAGGTATTGGGGGCGTGGCGTTCGCCATGGCGACCTACGTATTATCCTTAGCGATAGTCAATTTGGCTAGAGCATATCGGATAATAAAAAAAGCTACTTCTAAAAAGAAGTAGCCACCACAATACCGCACTAGACTTGCGAACTTGTGGTGGCCGTCGCAGCGGCCGCCACTTTTTGTGTTTCATAAGTATATTATATATGATACTTAACAGCAGTCAACTCAAAAAGGTTAAAAGTTACACGCTTGATTTCGGGAAAATAGATCAATCCCTAAAAACCATCTTATAAAATATCTTGCTTATTTGTAGTAACCACCATATAGTAATGGGGACAGTCAAACAACGGGATTAGCTACCCGGAGTGCGGCTCAGCAAGGTGGTGCGTGTGCCCCGCCCCTCAACCTTAGGACAAAAGAGGTGGTGAACATGCCAACACTTAGGAAAGGTATATCGACGATGGCAACCGCAATGGTTGTTCTGGTATTGTCCGTAGCGGCGATTAATTTCGCTAGAGCTTACCGGATAAAAAAAACTAACCACAAGGGTTAGCCACACGATATACCGCACTAGGACTTGCGAACTTGTGGTGGCCGGTCGGACGGTCGCCACTTTTTGTATTGATAAACACATTATATATGATATTTAACGGCGGTCAACCCATATAGGTCACAAAGGGCCTTGGTTGCGTGCATTTAATAAATCATCCGCTAAGTAATTATTGCGATTTGGTCGCGTAAACAGTACGATGCCAGCAATAAGGGGGGATGAACCATGTTATTACCAGATGTAGCTCTATCAAAGGAGCGGGTCATATTGTTGGTAAATTCGGTGATACTCGCGTTGGCTTGGGTACGCTACTTGTTTTTACCTAAGACACGCCCCAGTTTTGGTGTCTTGGGGGCGTTTACGCTGATTTATGCGGCCTTGTTATTGCTTCAAATTATGGTCAATCGTCGTCACCGTGGATTGAAAATTTCGCTGGACCTAAACGTAGTCTTTGGCAGCTACTGTTTGATTTTGGTGCTCCTGCCGCTTGCTTATGCCAACACTGCTATTGTGGGTCATCTGACCGGTGTGGGAATCATCGTGTCCCTGATAGGGGTGCCCATGTCCTATGTACCACAGAATAGACTCCTCTATGGTATTAGAATTCCAGCATCTAAAAATTCGCCAGCAGTGTGGCAAAAAACGAATCATTTAGCTGCGAGAATTTGCTTTGGTTTTGGTGGCTTAAGTTTTCTATTGGGACTTTTAGGTCAAGCCGCCTTCGTTTTGACGATGGCGGTAGGTGCGGTCGTGTTGGTGGTCAGCACTTCTTTATATGCCAGAAAGCTATCTTGAAAGGTCTAGTCAAAGCTACCATGTTCCTGTGATTATTGGAACGTGGTAGCTTTGGTTTAAATTGGTGAATACCATGATTGCTAGGCGGTCCCTAAACGTTAAGTGGTCGAACCACAAGACCGCAAAAAAATGGTTGTTCTCGTCAAGCGAATATGCTACATTTTAGAATGTAAGCGATTCCTTATTGGCAATTTTAGTCACTCGTCAAATAGAGCATCGCTAACCATGCAACATCATTTCAGATTCGGAGGAGATCACCCATGAAATTGACGAAAGTTGTTAGTCTATTAGCTGTGACTGCTGGTGCATTGGCCCTAGTGGCGGTACCCAGCAATGCGCAGGCCAAGACCAAGAAGAAAGCAGCAGTTAAACCCGTGACGATTTATTTAACGCGGCATGGTGAAACGACTGGAAACGTGATGGGACGGGTTCAAGGATGGAGCGACTTCCCACTGACCAGCAATGGGATTGCCGTTGCCAACAACTTGGGACGCGGCTTGAAGGGCAAGACTTTCAAAGTGGCCTATGCTGGGAATTTAACCCGGCAACAAGTGACGGCCAAGCAAGCGCTCAAGTACTCGGGAAACAAGAAGGTTAAGGTCAACGTGTCCAAATACTTACGTGAAGGCGGCTACGGCAGCTTTGAGGGTGACAGTATTGCAGCTGACAATGCCTTAATTGCCGGTGTTTACGGCTTCAAGTCCGGTGATGAAATGATGGCCAAGCAAGGTAAAGACTACTGGAACCTGTTACAGGATGCCTACTACAAACTTGATCAGGAAAATAGCCAAAAGACCAATCTGGTGGCTAGTGACCGAGCAGAAAGTTCTAAGCAAGTACAAAAGCGGATGGCTAAGGAATTGTTGACCATCGCCAAGGCTACGCAAAAGCGGGGCGGCGGTAACGCATTGGTCGTTAGTTCCGGGATGTCCATTAACGAATATCTCTCAACCATGGCCGGTAGTAAGTACACCGGCGCACCGCTGAAGAATGCTGCAGTAACGAAATTAGTTTATAAACACGGCAAATTAGCTGTTAGTGGTCCGATTGGTTCCATGACTTACGTGGACAAGGGTGCTAAGTTAGCTAAATAGCAAAAAGATGACCTCACAGTTGTGGTGGGGTCATCTTTTTTCTATACTGAAAGCTATTAAGGAGATGATGCGCATGGCAGTCAGGTTAAAACCCCTAGCGAGCGAAGAAGTTTCGGCGTTTTGGCAATTAGCCTTCCGTGATCCGCAGGCGGAATGGACACAGTGGAACGGCCCGTATTTTCACGATCACGTGCCGACCTATGCGGAATTTGTAACGGGTCCCGGCCACGAGGCCTACGTGGACCAGCCTTGGCGCCAGGTGATTTGGGTAGATGGTCAAATGGTGGGGATGGTCTCTGCGTATTACGACGATGCGCCACTCAACCGTTGGCTAGATGTCGGCATTATCATTTATGACCAGCACCGCTGGCAACGAGGCATTGGCAGAACAACGTTATCACAGTGGATCGACTGGCTATGGACCCAAACACCGCTCCCCCACATTGGTCTAACCACGTGGTCAGGTAATCAGCGAATGTGTCATCTGGCTGAGTCGCTGGGCTTGCGTGAAGAAGCCCGTGTGCGTCAGGTTCGCTACTGGCAAGGTCGTTATTGGGATTCAGTAAAGTATGGGGTGTTGCGAGAAGAGTGGCACAAGCGATAAGTTACTAACTAATTAATTTTAAACCCAACGTCGCCCCCAGAATCACGGCGACCCAGACGAGTTTACGCCAGTCTTTTGATTCACCGAAAAATAGCATCCCGGTAAGAACGCCACCGGCGGCCCCAATCCCGGTCCAGATTGCATAGGCGGTGCCCATCGGTAAGGTTTTTAACGCGAGTTCCAAGCCACCAAAGCTCAGGGTAAATGCGAGAATCATCAGGACCCACAGCCACCACGTCTTGCGGTGAAGTGCCCAATTCATAAAGGTGACGCCTAACATCTCACTTAAGCCGGCGCCAATGAGAAATAACCATGCCATCTTAGTTGGCCTCCTTTGTGGTTGTCCACTGCAGTCCGCCGATACCAGCCAACAGAAGCAGAATCAATGCAATTTTTAACCAGCTAATTGGTTCACCAAAAACGAACATGCCGACGCTGGTTGTACCAAGTGTCCCTAGGCCCACGAACACGGCATAGGCGGTTCCGGCGGGAATTGATCGACTCGCCCGAATCAAAAAGTAGAAGCTGAGATAAACGGCTACCCCGGTTATCAGCCAAGCCCATAGAGTTGTGGCGTGCTTAAATCCGACCACCCAACTAACTTCAAAAACCGCGCCCAAAACGACGGTTAACCAATGTCTCCACATCATCAAAAACCTCCTAGTTGCTTAATTAAAATCAGCAATTATCAAAAAAAGAGCCTGAGAAATTTTGTCAATGACTGACAAAATCTCCCAGGCTTTTTCCCTTCCGTGTCTACGGACTGACCCGCAGGTTCTCTCTCGGACCAGACCCGTGTGGCGGAACCCTAGAGAACAAATTTATACGATTTGATAAGCTGATTTTAGCTTAGCACACCTCAAAATTTGGGGCAACCAGAATGTTTGCGGTTGTTCATAGCACATCGTATAATGATGGTGTTGTGAAAATAATCACGATTAGTAAGGAGCGATTTAAATGACTCAGATGTTTGGTAGTCCGGCTTCATACGTACAAGGTAAAGATGTCCTATTTGACAGTATCGCTTATTTAGAAAAGTTTGGTCACAAAGCCCTATTAATGGCCGATTCAGTGGTGTATCAAATTATTGGAGACCGATTCAAGGCGTATCTTGATGATCACCACATAGAGGTCCATAAGGTGATCTTTCGTGGAGAAGCGTCTCCTGAAGAGATTGACCGGATTACCGGCATTGGTCGGGAGTTTGGGGCAGATGTGATTATCGGTTTAGGCGGAGGCAAGACGCTGGATTCTGCTAAAGCAATCGCTGATAATCTACAGTTGCCGGTAGCCATTTTGCCATCGTTAGCGTCGACTGATGCGCCGTGTTCACGTTTATCGGTTATTTATCATGCAGATGGCTCGTTCAAAGAATACCGCTTTTACGACAAAAACCCTGACCTCGTGTTGGTAGATACCCGACTAGTGGCCGGTGCGCCAGCTCGATTATTAGCATCGGGCATTGCGGATGCGTTAGCCACCAATGTTGAGGCTCAAGCAGTTGCCAAGGGTGATAATGCCACTATGCTGGGCGCTAAACAAACGCTGGTCGGTAACGCGATTGCCCAGAAGTGTGAAGATACCTTGTTTGCTTACGGTCACCTTGCCCTCGAGTCCGTTAAACAACATGCTGTGACGCCAGCGCTCAATAAGATAGTGGAGGCCAATACATTAATGAGTGGTGTTGGCTTTGAAAGTGGTGGTTTGGCTGCGGCACACGCCATCCATGACGGACTAACGGCATTGGATGGACCGATTCATGAGTTAACTCATGGTGAAAAAGTAGCCTATGGCACGTTGACCCAACTCTTCTTGGAAGGTCGGAGTGAAGCGGAATTTGACCGCTATTTAGCCTTTGATTTGTCATTAGGGTTACCGACAACCTTAGCTGACTTGAAGATTCCAGATGTCACGGATGAAGACCTGTTGAAGGTTGGTCAGCAAGCAACTGCGCCGGCCGACACCATGGATCGTATGCCATTTAAGGTAACGCCAGATGATGTTGCCCAAGCCATGCGCGGCGTTGATGCCTATAGTCGCGCTTACCAGGCACGCCACGCAAAGCAATTAAAAGATTAGAAAAAACTGGTTGTGGGTCCGCATAAATACAAGCGGACCCGCAACCAATTTTTTATTATCCAGGATTGATTTCGTCAATACCTTTGATTCGCAGGTCGGCCAGACTGGCTAATGGTTCAGGGTAGCGCATGATTAGACGCGTGAGTCCTTGAACCTCCTTGACTTGGAGCATATGGCACTGGACGAGGATTGCGACATCTTCATCGAACTCGGCTCGGTCAATACCGTCCCAGTCACGGGCGAAGGAATCCTCATGGACTACCGCATAGGGAACGTTGGTTTTCTTCGTGGTTTTGTTTCCATAAAGCGCGTGGAAGAGAATAACGCCCCATCGGCGGCCGGCCCGCGCCGTTAGTGTGGCGAATTTATCGGGATCAGTTTTCTGCACATTTGCAGGACTGACCGCGATGAAGGAGGCGTTGGGATCAGGGTTAATGGTTTTTAAGTAGGCAAAGTAATCACGATATTTTCGTTGCATGGGTTGAGTTCCTCTCTTGATTAAAGTGTTACGTTCTTTATACCAGTTTTACCAGGGGTCTGTAAAGGATGAAACGGCTAGATTCAGCCATTTATTTTTAAAAGTAAGCGCTTACAGAAAATGGTATTAAAATCGCCCATAAGTGACCAATTTCACGAAAAATGAAATCGATTGTATTGCAATATTATCGGGATGGAAGCGCATTTTCTGAAAAAATAAAAATCCAAAAGCCCTTATTTTCACAAATTTAGCTTGCTATACTAATCTCGAATTAAAGATGGCTGTCTCAGTCAGATAACATTTAGTCAAAACGGTGCCGCGGGTCACGGCCCCCGGCGTAAATATGGAGGTTAGCAATATGCAACTCGGAAGTATTGAAGCAGGGGGAACCAAATTTGTTTGTGCAATCGGTAACGAGGATTATCGCACACAGGATAAGGTCCGAATCCCGACGACCACCCCAGAAGAAACGCTCTGTCAGACCATCGCGTACTTTAAACAGTTCCCGGATTTAAAGGCGATTGCCATTTCGTCTTTTGGCCCGATTGAGCTACGCCACAACTCACCTAAATATGGTTACATTACCAATACGCCTAAAGTTGGTTGGGCCAATACGGACTTTGTCGGTCGCCTCAAGCAGGAATTAGATGTGCCCATGTATTGGACCTCTGACGTGAATGGTTCGGCTTATGGTGAGTACGTGATGTCCACGCTATTCAACGAAAATATTAACTCACTCGTTTACTTCACGATCGGAACCGGCGTGGGTGCTGGTGCCATCATCGACGGGCACTTCGTTGGTAGCCTCGGTCATCCCGAGATGGGTCACGTCCGATTGAAACGCCATCCCGACGATTTAGATTTTCCCGGGATTTGCCCCTTTCACGGTGACTGTTTAGAAGGCTTAGTCAGTGGTCCCACGTTCGACGCGCGGCTAGGGAAACCTGGTAAGGACGTGCCACTGACGGATCACGTATGGGATATTTTAGCCTATTACGTGGCCCAAGCCGCTTTACAGGTCACCTTGATGATGCGGCCTGACAAGATTGTCTTTGGCGGCGGTGTGGTGAGTGAAGCTTTTCTGGATAAGGTCCGTCACGAATTTGACCAGTTATTGAACCACTATGTCGATGTCGGTAAGCTCACAGATTACATTGTGATGCCAGCCGTCAAGGACAATGGGTCAGCCACGCTGGGGGATTTTGCCCTAGCACTTAACGAATACAACAAGTAAGAGAGGGAGATTTACTGATGAAAGCTTTAGTTCTAACGGGTACAAAACAATTTGAGATGCAAGATGTCACGACACCAACTGTCAAAGACGATGAAGTCTTAGTAAATACTGCCTATGCAGGGATTTGTGGGACTGACCGGGCCTTATACGCTGGTCTTCCTGGTTCTGCGGATGCTGTGCCACCCATTGTTTTAGGTCATGAAAATTCCGGAATTGTTGCCGGAATTGGTCGTAACGTGACCAACGTGAAAGTGGGCGACCGGGTGACTGTTGACCCTAACATCTACTGTGGCGAATGTGAATACTGCCGGACTGATCGTCCAGAATTATGTGACAACTTATCAGCCGTTGGGGTGACGCGTGATGGTGGTTTGGAAGAAAGCTTCACAGCTCCTGCTTCCGTTGTTTACCCCATTCCTGACAGTGTTTCATTGAAGGCAGCGGCCACGGTTGAACCAATCTCCTGTGCCGTTCACGGGGTCAAGTTACTTGATCTCACCCCTTATCAAAAGGCTTTGGTTATTGGGGATGGCTTTATGGGACAACTCTTTGTCCAATTACTGCAAGCCTATGGCGTTCACCAAGTTGATTTCGCCGGGATTGTTGATGAAAAATTAGCCTTTAACAAGGAAAAATTTGGCGTCACTAACACATACAACACCACTCGTGACAGCATTCCAGCCGACTACGACGTTGTGATTGAAGCGGTTGGTCTGCCACAAACGCAAGAACAAGCCGTTGAAGCCACTAAGAAGGGCGCACAAGTGCTGATGTTTGGGGTCGGTAAGCCTAACCAAACGTTCTCAATGAATACGTATGAAGTTTACCAAAAGCAATTGAAGATCCAAGGGGCCTTCATCAACCCATATGCATTTGAAGATGCCATTGCTTTGTTGGCAAGTGGGCAATTGGACGTGGAATCTTTGATCAGCCACGAAGTTAGTCTGGAACAAGTTGAAGATGTCTTGAACGGCAAAGTGGAACATGTCAGCAAGGCAGTTGTGAAGGTCAGCGACTAGTAAAGGTAAGGGATTATTGTGAAAGCTGAAGCACTTCGTTCAAACGATGGGATGGATACAATGGCAGTTAACAGTGGGCGCACCATTTCTATGGGCAAGGCGATTGCGTACTTTGCACTCTCCCTTGTGATTAATTCGGCGGGGAACGTCTTAACGCTGGTAACCAGTGCGAAGATTCACCCGTCTTTCCTCGGGGCGGCCTATTGGTCCGCAGCCGAAGCGAACTTGGGAACCGCCTTTCATTGGAACCTCTTTTGGGCATTCCTGATTATGGGTTTTCTCACGGCTGTTTTAAATGCCATTTTGATTCATCATTGGGATTGGAAACGGATCGCGGGAAACATGGTCTTTATGGTCCCATTCTCCGCATTGATTCAAGTTTTTGAAGATTTCTTTGATGGTAAGTATCCGGCGTTGTTCAGTGGATTACCGGAAGCCCGTAGTCTGGGAATGGTGATCCTGTATGTCGGCTTGAACTTCCTTGGCGTGGCCTTTATTGCGGTGGCAATCTCGATTTACCAACGGGTTAACTTGGTTTTACATCCGGCCGATGATTTGATGCAGATTCTCCGGTTCCGGTACTTTAAGGGCAATGCGGCCAAGGCGATGTGGGCCTCATATATCCCACCAACCATCATGGCGATTATCGCCATCGTGATTACCCGGACGTTTGCTAACTTTGGGCTGGGCACCATCTTTGCTTTCTTAGCACAAGGCGGGATTACGGGTATCGCGGATAAGGTGATCTTCCCAAGATTGAAGCATCAAGCGGTTGACGTTGGTCAAGTAAAGGAGTCTTAATATGGCAGTGCAAGAATTTATTACGGGGATTCAACACGTGGGTATCCCCACGGCAGATTTGGATCAAACGATGGCGTTTTATCAGTCACTAGGATTTGAACGGGCTGGTCTCTTTCACAATGGTGAGAATCGCTGTGCCTTCATGCGCTTGGGCAATTTAACGATTGAAACGTGGGAAGGTGATCCCACGAATCCCACGGCAGGCGCCATCAATCATATCTCATTAAACACCACGGATGTGGAAAAGGCGTTTGCTGCTGCTAAGCAACAAGGCTTACACCTGGTGAATACTGAAATTCAATCGATTCCGTCATTTTGGGATAAGGGTATTCGCTTCTTTAATATTCTCGGTCCAAATCACGAAACCATTGAGTTCTGTGAGATCTTAAACTAATCGGTCTCCGGCCCGGAGCCTAGCGAAGGGCCGTTGGGGGGACACGGATAATCAGCAAAAGTTGTGTCAAAACCTTAGTTAGGCATGACCAAAAAAAACGGCAAACCAGTCTCGATTACGAGAGTGGTTTGCCGGTTTTTGTGTACTTATGGTAAAAAAGACCACATTATCACGAAGAGACCAAATAACCCGTATAGGATTGAAAATAGTAAGTGGCGCTTATGGGTGTGGTCATGACGATATCTGATGAATCCAATTACAAGGGCCAGTAGTAGGATAACTAGACCAATGAGTGTTAAAAAATACATGGGAAATAGCGCTCCTAACGGTTTTGAGTGGTGGCTTGTATTTGAGAAGACAGATTAGCGATGGGAAACTCGTCAACTAAGGTGATGCGACAACCACCCTGAGTGGCACCGGCATTGATCAATTCGCCAATGTCAGCTTGTGCGGTGTTGAAGCGGTTAGCCATCAGATTGCCACCAACAGTCCCCACAACTGCGCCCGGTAGGCCAGCAACTAAAGCACCGCCAGCGGGACCCCCCAGCATCAGAGAAACTGCGATCTTACCGTAATAGGTATGCAGGGCCACCAAGGCCGATTTATTTGGTGCAAATGTATTTAACCCACCATTAACCCACTTCTCATAAAAAGTTGACGTTGGCTGACTGCTGGACGCGGCCGTCGGCATTAAGCGGTTATTGAGGTGTAATGGTATTGCTAATTCGGTGAATTGACGCCCTAGTTGTTCTGAGTGACTAGCATTAAGCGACGTAGCGGCAATAAGGTGTTTATCAGCGAAAGCAGGGGGTGTCAGCGATAATCCACTGATGAGTACGAGGAGTAACAGTAATCTAGTTTTTCGGAAATTCATGTATGTATTTCATCCTTTGCCGCTGTATTTGTTAATTAGTATACCGGATAGGGGAACTGAATATAAGTGCCAATGGGATACATTATCGGGTAATTGTTAAAGTAGCACTAGTCCGTTAGTGTATAAATTAACGTTTCTAGTTATTTGCCACGATTTGTAAATAATCTCGACTCCAAGTATCCATCGCCCGAATGAGGGGAACCAACGACTGACCCAGCGGAGATAAATGATAGCTGGTTTTGATTGGGACGTAAGTTCTATCGACCTCCTTGCAGATGATTTGGTCATGTTCCAGTTGCTTGAGCTGCAAGGATTGAATCGGTTAGGTGATATTGAGAATTAACGTCGCATTCGTAAATTTTATAATCTGATTAAGGCCTTTAATAAAGATTAAACAAAGTCCATTAGCTAGTGAAATAATTCTCTATGTCGTTATACTAAGGGCATCTTTAGGGTTACTAGTGGAGGAGAAAAAATGGATAAAAGAGCCGTCAATAGCGTTGAGACCAACGATCGAATCTGCGATTATGGTTGGGGGATTGTGCTGTGTCTCATCCTGTTATTTTGTCTGAGTATGGGGGCGCTTTATTTTGCGAGTAGTCGTGACTTAAATCCTACCAGTCCAGTTAAAACAGTTGGACTGCAGATGATATGGTATCTCTTAGGGAGTCTATTGGCTAGTCTCATTATGCACGTTAGTGAAAGGCAGTTGTTGCAGTGGGCCACTGTTGGTTACTACTGTGGATTAGCGGGGTTAGTCTTAGTGTTGTTTTTTACAGCAGAGCTTATTTTATTCAGACGGGAGCCAAAAGTTGGTTTGCGATTGGGCCCTTGACGTTTCAACCGGCAGAAGTGATGAAGCCATTTTATATTTTGATGATGAGCCGCCTATTGGTAGAAGATTATCATCGGGGCTTGCATAAGCGTGCCCAAGACGACTGGCGGCTTTTAAAGAAAATGCTGGGCTACACCTTACCCATCATTATCTTGTTGAAGTTCATTCATGATTTGGGGACGACAATGGTATTCGTGGCGATTCTAGCAGGGTGTTTACTTGTCTCGCAATGTCGCAGTAAGTTTCTGTGGCGGCTTTTCTTATCCGCGGGTACAGTTGGCGCGGGCCTTGTTTGGGCGGCCACTTCCAGTGGGGGGCAACAGTTACTGACGCATCTGGGATTTAAAGCCTATCAATTTGCACGAATTAACTCTTGGATTAACCCCAGTGGGGATACTTCAGGGCAAAGCTATCAATTGTGGCAAAGTATGACGGCGATCGGTTCTGGAAGCATCTGGGGAATTGGCTTTCACCACCAATCCGTTTATGTGCCCGTCAGAGAGTCTGATATGATTTTTTCGGTGATTGGCGAAACGACTGGATTTGTTGGTAGCGTGGTCGTGTTAGGTATCTTCATGTACTTAATTTATTTAGTGGTGCAAGCGGCGTTGACGAGTCATCAATTGTTATACGTCTATGTCTCAATTGGCGTGGCCGTCATGTTGACGTTTCATATGTTTGAAAACATTGGCATGACGGTGGGGCTGTTACCACTGACAGGAATCCCCTTGCCCTTTATGAGTCAAGGCGGGTCGGCGCTGCTCGGTAATTTTATGGGAATTGGGCTAGTGCTTTCAGCACAATATCGGAGCTTTAGATCTATCTTTTCACTACCCAATAAGTTTTATTAACAGTGCGGGTCCCCTAAGTAAAGTGACAGAATTCTAAAGGAAGCTTAAATAACGATAATAATTGGTAGCGTTACGGAGAATATGAATGGCTAACTATTGACTATTATAATAGTTACGATTAGAATTCAGTTGTTGATTCGTGAATCAACTCAA
>OMJG01001001.1_pt1 | contig 18105 bp, 16 predicted proteins | sample 1646431 | NCBI WGS metagenome assembly OMJG01 (sample SAMN03771674, study PRJEB25209) | food metagenome | isolation source: Cotija cheese | place: Mexico:Jalisco,Michoacan | collected 2011-12-12
CCTCGTCTCCTGCGGCGCGGCCGTGATCTGCGGGGCCGCCGTCACCCTCATCAACTTCTTCTGGAACGTCGGGCAACAGGTCTGATGCCCGCCATGCTCCGAAACATGTGGGGAGGATTGTGATGGGTGTCTGCGATGTCCCCGTCATCTCAAACGTGTGCGACGCCGCCGGGGAAGCCGCCGCCACACTGGTCTCAGCCCCATTCGACTGGCTCGCCTCCACCATGGGGCAAGCCGCCGGATGGCTCATCGAAGCCATGTGGACCGTCTTCGATTCGACCACCCTCGTCGACGTCACCGCCGACGGCTACCTGGACGTCTACAACCTGCTGTTCGGCATCGGCGTGTTCATCGTCGTGCTGTTCTTCTGCTTCCAGCTCATCCTCGGCCTCATCCGACGAGAACCCCAAGCCCTCACCCGCGCAGCACTAGGCGCGGCGAAAGCCGTCCTCGGCTCCTTCCTCGTCATCACCGTGACCGCCACCGCCCTGGAGATCGTCGACCAACTCTCCATCGGCATCGTCCAAGCCGCAGGAGAAACCACCGCCACCATGGGCGACAAGATCACCCTGCTCACCGCCGGGCTCACCACCATCAACGTCGCCGCCCCCGGCGTCGGAGCGATCGTCACGATCTTCCTCGCCGGACTCATGATCTGCGCCGTCGCCATCGTCTGGTTCTCCCTGCTCATCCGCAAAGCCCTGATCCTCGTCACCGTCGTGCTCGCACCGCTGGCGTTGTCGGGGGCGTCGTGGGATGTGACCAAGGGGTGGATCGGGAAATGGGTGACGTTCCTGATCGCGCTGATCGTCTCCAAGCTCGTCCTGGTCGTGGTGTTCCTGGTCGCGATCACGCAGATCGCGACCCCCATCGACGCCGGCCTGACCGCGGTGACCGAGCCCATCGCCGGGATCGTGCTGCTCGGCATCGCCGCCTTCGCCCCCTACATGGTCTACCGGCTCATCTCGTTCGTCGGCTTCGACCTCTACAACTCGATGGGCGCCGAGCAGGACGCGAAGAACGCCATGAACCGGCCCCTCCCGATCCCCACCAAGCCCGGAGGTGAGGGCCCGAAGAAGATCCTCGACAGCTCCGGCGCAAGCGATGGTGACGGTGATGGGGGCGGGAGCCCGCCCGCGGCGAAACCGCCCGCCAGCACCGAGAGCGCGGGGACGGAGACCGCGACCGCGGAGACGGGAACGGAGACCGCCGCGAGCAGCGGGCCTGCCGCCCCGGTCGTGGCCGGCGTGACGGTCGCCAAAGAAGCCGCCGAGGCCGGCCCGGAGGCCGGCAACGAAGTCGGCACCCAGGCCGACACCGCCGCCGCGGGCGCGCAAAACAACGGCAACACCACCCCCAACGACAGCAGCGGCAATGGCGGCCCTGACGGTGGTGGTACGCCGCCGGCTCCGTCGGCGCCGATGCCGAACACCCCGACCGAGCCGTCCGCCCCGGCAGACCCCGGCCCCGCCGAAGGGAAGGAGTAGGCGATGCCACACACCGACGACACCACAACCACGGGCGCCGGCGAACTGGTGCCGGTGAAGTTCTCCCGCCTCACCCGCCGCGGCCTCATCCTGGGCCTGTCGCCGTCACAGATGATCGCCCTCGGCACAGGTGGTGCGTCCCTGATCGGGGCGCTCTACGCCGGCGGCGGCATCCTCATCGCCTACTCCGCCCCGATCTGGGCGGCCGCGATCGCCCTGACCTGGGTGAAAATCAGCGGCCGGGCCCTGGTCGAATGGATACCCGTCTGCGCCTGGTGGGTCTGGCGCACCACCGGCGGACAGCTCCTCTACCGGCGCCGGCTCGTCGCTCCGAGACCTGCGGGCACGCTCGCGCTGCCCGGCGACATGTCGAGGTTGCGCGAGTACACCGACCCTGAGACCGGGGCGGGGATGATCCACGACCCGCCCGCGAACACGCTCACCGTGGTGGTTTCGGTGACGCATCCGGCGTTCGTGCTGCTGGACCCCTCCGAGCAGCACCGCCGCGTCACCGCCTGGGGCCGGGTGCTCGCCACGATCTGCCGCTCCGGCCGGGTCGCCACCCTCCAAATGCTGGAACGCACCCTGCCCGATTCGGGGCAGGGGCTCGCCGAATGGTGGGCCGAGCACGGCACCCACGACAGCTCCTGGGCCTCTGCCACCTATGCAGAGTTGATTGACCGGGCCGGGCCCGCCGGGGAACGCCACGCCACCACGCTGTCGCTGTCTCTGGATATGAAGGCAGCCGGCCGGCAGATCCGCACCGCCGGCGGCGGCCTCCGTGGGGCGGCGAACGTGCTCCGCCAGGAGATGACCACCCTCCTCTCCGCGCTCCGCGCCGCCGACCTCACCCCCTCCGGCTGGCTGACCACCGGGGAGATCGCGGTGATGCTGCGCACCGCCTACGACCCCGCCATCGGGCCGACCCTGGAACGCCACGGACAACTCGGCCAGGACCTCGCCACCGCCGGCCCCGTCGCCGTCGCCGAGACCTGGGACAGGTTGCGCACCGACTCCGGCTACCACGCCGTGCTGTGGATCAGCGAATGGCCCCGCGCGATGGTTTACCCCGGGTTCCTCGCACCCGTGACCTTGTCGACGGGGATACAACGCTCGATCTCCCTGATCTGCACACCGCTCCGCACCGACCAGGCCGTCCGCGACATCCGCAAGAAGAAGGTGGAATACATCAGCGACCGCGCCCAGCGGGCGAAGATCGGACAGATCCAGGACGCCTCCCAAACCGCCGAATACGAGGACGTGCTGCGTCAAGAAGCCGACCTGACCGCCGGGCACGGGGTGCTGCGCTACACCGGCCTGATCGCCGTCACCGCTCCGACCGTCGAGGAGCTCGACACCGCGGTCGCCGCGATCGAGCAGGCCGCGATCCAGGCCTCCTGCGAAACCCGGCGCCTGGTCGGGCAGCAGGCTGCCGCGTTCACCGCCGCCGCCCTGCCCATCGCCCGCCGCATCTAACACCGGACGCGCCGGTGTGCGGGTGGGTGCACCTGGGGAGCACAGCGCCCCGACCCCTTCACCTCCGGGGTCGGGGCGCTGTCCTGTTCACCCCTGACGTGAAAAGAGGTCATCATGCCGACGTTCCACGACCCTGCCGCCGATGTCCGCGAAGCCGCTGAGGCCTTGCGTGGGCTCGCGCACGCCACGGCCGCCATCGAGGACCCGCGCGCGATGTATGAGGTCATGGGGAACCTGCTGGCCAGCACGCGATATCTGGCTCAGGTCACCGATCAGCTCGCCCAGAATCATCACCGCAATGCGGCACGAGCGACGACCGATCACGGTGATCGGCTCGCCGCACGGACGCTCATCAGCGACACGATCGACGCGCTGCGCACCGCGTCCGCCCGCCTGGATCAGGCCGAAGTCTCCCTCGACCAGGCGTCCGGGAAGGCGGGGCAGATCGCGTGGAAGCCCGACGATCTGCAGCACCGGTGGGTCAGCATCGTGTTCCTCCAAGGCGAGGAGGCCGACCCGGTGAGGGAGATCATCGACCGGCAGGGCGCCGACGCCGCGATCGCCTACCTCGCAGGCTGGGACTACGGCGAGGAGACGGTCAGCGATGCGATGGAGAACGGGTACGTCTACGACACTGCCCCGCAGAGCGTCGCCGACCGGCTCGTCACCTCCGGCGACTACGCCCTCACTTACAGCCCGCACCTGGGCTACGTGGGCCTGTCCCGCCGTATCGACGCCCCCAATCCTGAGGCTCCGGCCTCCGGCACCACCACCCCGCCCGTCCCGGAGGCCGAGCCGCGGCGGGGGCGGCATCGCAGGCCAGCACTGTCGGAGGGGACGTCGTCGTGGTTCCGGCCGGATGCGGTCGATGAGGTCGCTGAGAACCGGGGGCTGTTCCGGTGAGCGCCGACCGTGAGAAGCTGCACTCCGCCGTCCTCGTCGCACCCGCGAAAGAGCGGCGCAGGCTGCGCAAGCAGCGCCGCGCCGCCGCTGCGGAGCTCGTCGCCGAACAGCGCCAGAACGAACGGGCGCAGGTGCGGGAGAAGAAGGCTGCCGAGCGGGACGAGCGGCGGGCGACCCGGTATCTGCCCGCCGCCGGCGAGCCCGGCCCCGCCACGCTGCGCACGCCTGGCCGGTTCCGGCTCCCCAGGCATCAGGACACGTCCGCGATGCTGTCCGGGGCGTATCCGTTTCTCGCCGAAGGCGGCCTCGGCTCCCAGGGCGTGTTCATCGGCCAAGACCTCTACTCCGGCGGCTCGTTCGTCTACGACCCCTGGGTGCTATATGCCAACGGGGTCATCACAGCCCCGAACGTCGTCGTCGCCGGCATCGTGGGCTCCGGCAAATCCTCGCTCGCCAAGAGCCTGTACACCCGCTCGCTCGGATTCGGGCGCCGCGTCTACATTCCCGGCGACCCGAAAGGCGAACACACCGCCGTCGCGGAGGCTGTCGGGGGCCGGGCGATCAAGCTCGGCCACGGCCTGCCCTCCCGCCTAAACCCCCTCGATGAGGGCTACCGGCCGGCCGGGATGAGCGAGGAGCAATGGACCGCGACCGTCGTCTCCCGGCGGCGCGACCTGATCGGGGCGCTCACGGAGACGGTGCTGGCACGACCCATGTCACCGTTGGAGCACACCGCAATCGACACCGCGCTGGCGGCGACGATGCGCGGCAATTCGGTGCCGATCCTGCCGATGATCGTCGACCACCTCCTCAACCCCGCCCACGACGACGATGGACGGCTGAAGGAGGACGGGCGGATGGTCGGGCACGCCCTGCGCCGCCTGGTCGCTGGTGATCTCGCGGGCCTGTTCGATGGCCCCTCGACGGAGGTGTTCGATCCGTCGCTGCCGATGATCTCCCTGGACCTGTCCCAAGTCACCGAGAACTCCACCCTCATCTCCGCCCTGATGACCTGCTCGTCGGCGTGGATGGAAGCCGCCCTCCTCGACCCCGCCGGTGGGCAGCGCTGGTGCATCTACGACGAAGCCTGGCGCCTCATGAGCCAGCCCGCGTTGTTGAAGCGGATGGACGCGCACTGGAGGCTCGCCCGCGCCTATGGGATCGCGAACGCGATGATCTTCCACAAGGTCAGCGACCTCGACAACGTCGGCGACCAGGGCTCAGCGATCCGCGGCCTCGCCAACTCGTTGTTGGCGAACGCGGAGACGAGGATCATCTACCGGCAAGAATCCGACCAGCTCGGCCCCACCTCGGCCGCGCTCGGGCTGACCGGCACCGAGCAAGCGCTGCTGCCCACCCTCGGGGTCGGGCAGGGGCTGTGGAAGATCAAGGGCTCCTCCTACGTCGTCCAACACCAACTGCACCCGGCCGAGAACCGGCTCTTCGACACGAGCTCGCGGGCGGCAGCGCGCAGCTAGGCGGCACCGGATGGTGCGGGTGCACCTGGCGGGCATGAGACACGCACACGCCCCTGCCGATTCCACCAGTTCCGCGCCGGTGTCGGTGCCGCATCTCGTGCTCGACGTGCACGACGACGGCACCCTCACCGCCGCCCTCGACACCCGCCCCGTCGCTGCGCCGGAGGATGTGGGGGCGTGGCGGCGGGCGATGTTCGCGCAGATCATCGATCACGTCACCCATGACCGGGCACTCCCAGTGCGCGTCACCGTGCACGAGGTGGACGGCAGCACGTTCACCGACATCCTCCCCGCCGCCACACGCCCCACCCCGAAGCCCGACACCGACCCCGAGCCGGAATCGGTGAAGAAACCGGGGAGGCGGCGCCGCGGGGCCGACCCCCTCCGGGTCGACGGCGGTGACGGGTTCATCTCCGGCGAAGACATCGCCGTCGCCCTCATCGTCGCCCATACCGACGCGACCCCCGACGGGCGGGCCCGCATCCTCCTCGACCCCCAGGCAGTCGCCGCGGCGAAGGCCGAAGAGGTGGTGCTGGTCGGGCGGGTCTCGGGCACGATCGCCGTCCGGGGCCTGTCGTGACCGGCCCGCAGGGCCGCCCCGGCCAGCCGATGGGCGATGAGCTCACCAACATCGTCCTGTTCACGATCGGTGGGCTGCTCGGAGTCGCGTTCGTGCTCCGTGCCGCGGGCAGCGTCGCCGCGTTCCTCACCGGCACCCCGCAGCCAACCGCCGGGGCGACAGGCGGCGTCGCGGTGTTCTTCCGCCCGACCGATCCGGGCGGGCCTCTCGGCGCGGACGGTCTGAACCCGGTCGTCTACTGGATCACCGCCGCCCTCATGCTCACCGCGCTGACCGTGGCGGGGTTCTGGACCTGGAGCCTGATCCGCCGCACGATGCGGCAGGCCGCCGCCGATCCGCACCGGCAGGAGGGCACCGCCACCGGTCACGAGGTCGCCAAGGCCGCGTCGGCGAAGGCGCTCATGCGGCGGGCCGGCACCCTCCGCCCCAGCCTGGCAACCCCGGATCCGGGCGATGTCGGGTATCGGCTCGGCACCGCGCACCACCGGGAGGTGTGGGCGAGCGTGGAGGACTCGATCCTGCTGATCGGCCCGCCCCGCTCCGGCAAAGGCCTGCACCTGATCATCCCGGCGATCCTCGACGCCCCCGGAGCCGTCGTCACCACGTCGACCCGGCCGGACAACGTCACCGCCTGCCTCCGCGCGAGAAGGCGTGTCGGGCCGGTGGCGGTGTTCGACCCGCAGCATCTCGCCGAGGGCCTGCCTGCGGGGATGCGGTGGTCACCGATCCGAGGCTGCGAATCGCCGCAGACCGCGATGATCCGCGCCGCCGGCCTCGCCTCCGCGACCGGCCTGTCCGCGGGCGGGGTCGAAGGCGGCGACTTCTGGGAAGGCAAGACCAAAGCCGCCCTGCAAGCGCTGCTGCACGCCGCCGCCCTCGACGGTCGGTCGCCATCTGAGCTGTTCCGATGGACCCTCGACCCCACCAGCGCGGCGGACGCGGTCGCGATCCTCACCAACCACCCCGACGCCGCAACCGGGTGGGCGGACTCGCTCGCCTCCATGATCGACGCCGACCCGCGCACCCGCGACTCGATCTGGCAGGGCGTGTCCCTCTCGCTAGCGGCGCTGGCGGACCCGCGCGTGCTCGATGCCGTCTCACCCGCCGACGGTGAAGCCTTCGACCCCGAGGCGTTCATCCGGGAGCGGGGCACCCTGTTCCTCCTCGCCACCGGCGCCGGGGCCGGGAACAGTGCCGCGCTCGTCGCCGCCCTGGTCGAAGACCTCGTGGAGACCGCGCGCCGCATGGCCGCCCGCTCCACGGGTGCCCGGTTGGACCCGCCGATGCTGTTGTGCCTGGATGAGATCGGGAACCTCGCGCCCCTGCCCAGCCTGCCGACACTGATGGCCGAAGGCGGCGGCACCGGCATCACCACCCTCGCCGTGCTCCAGTCCCTCGCTCAGGCGCGGGATAAGTGGAACGAGCACCAGGCCGGCGCGATCTGGGATGCGTCCATCGTGAAACTCATCCTCGGCGGCGCCTCCAACAGCCGCGACCTCCAGGACCTGTCCACCCTGATCGGGGAACGCGACGAGCTCACCGACACCACCACCGTCGGCGACTACGGCTCCCGCTCCAACCAACGCTCGGTGCGGCGGGTCGCGATCCTCCCGCCCGATCGCATCCGACGCCTGCCGTTCGGCACCGCCGTCACCCTGCTGCGGTCCGCGCCGCCGATCATCACCGACCTGCGCGCCTGGCCCGACCGCCCCGACGGCACGCAGATCCAGGCGGATCGGGCCGAGGTCGAACAGCTCCTGCACGACGCCCACCGGCAGTAGTCCCTCGCTGGGTTCTGGGGTGGTCGGGTGCACCTGCCTGCCACGAGCAGCCCCGACGACGAGCGGGCGGCATGAGCAGAGCGGGAGCACACGATGAGCGAGCAGAAACCAGACGTCGACCCGGAGATCGGTCAGGCCTTCTACGGGTTCGTCGCCTCCGAGCCGCAGCTGACCTGGCACGACGGCAAGCCGCGCCTGTACTTCAAGGCCGGGCAGGAGCACTACCAGTTCGCGCCCGACGGGTCGCGCACCAAGCTGCCGACCACGTTCCACGATGTCGTCGCGTTCCGCGGTGCGGCCGTCAGCGGGAAAGAGACGCTGGCCAAGCAGGACTGGTTCCTCGCGCACGGCCGCCTCGACACCAGCACGAACCCGAACACCGGGGTGGAGAGCAAGGAGTTCATCGCCAACCGGTTCGGCCCCGACGCCGCCCGGATGAACATCGAGATCGGCACACCGCGCCGACTGTCGCAGATGGAGTCCCCGAACCGCAAGCAGCCCGAGCGGCAGGTCGGCTTCGAGCCGCCCGAGCAGGAACAGCCCGACCGCGAACAACCCGCACGGGCCATGTGAACGGAGGCGGACGTGATGAACGACAACACCGGACCGTCCGACCGTCCCGCCCCCGAGGAGTGGGAGAACGAGGACTTCGGTCCGACAGGTCCCGACGATGATGTGCCGGGGCCGCCGCGGCCGGTGAACTGGAACCTGCTGCTCGCGCACGATCTGGAGCAGGAATGGCTCGCCCTGAACCGGTGGGTCGAGTGGGTCAGGAGAGAGTACGCGCTGCCCGCCTCGGTGATCCCGCCGTTGTGGCACCGGCATCCGGCGCTCAAGTGGGAGCTCTCCGCGTTGCACCTGCACTGGCTCGCCGCGTACGACCCGGAACAGGACGCCTCGGCCGCGATCGGGTGGCATCGCGACTTCGCCGCCGCCCGGCAGCGGCTGCGCGACTGGGTCGCCGCCTCCGGCACCCGCCTGGATCGCGACCGCCCCGACCGGCAGACCGCGTGGCCCGGCGAGCCCCCGGCCCCGCCGGTCGAAGACGTCCCGATCACGAACCGGCGCGAGGACTTCGTGGCCTTCGTGATCGAACAGGTCGCCCGCCGCAAAGCCGCCGAAGACGCGTTCTTCGCCCGCCTCGATGACGCCGACCTCGACATCGACGCCGACCCCGATGTGGGTACCGATTCTGAGGACCGGTGAGTGGTGATGGTGCGGAACTATCAGCGCAAGACCCAACGCCCATCATCGGATCGGCGGCTGCGGGTCACGTTCACGAGGCGGGAGCAGATCGACACCGAGAAGATCGCCGAAGTGCTCATCCGCGTCGCCCTGCGCGAAGCCGGCACTGCCAGCTCGGTCGGTCAGGCCGGAGACCAGCTCCGTTCGCTGCTGATTAGCGAACGGTAGAATCCCTGTTGTACGTCCACCCCAGGGCGCTACCGGCTAACCAACTTGTTGCCCGAACCCGTCGTGGTTCGGCAGGCCTCCCCAATTTGTGTCGTGACCGCCCGTCGGCGCCCGCACCCAACCCCGCTCTCGGGGCTGGGAGAGAGCCCGAAAGGCAGTCACGACCAATGACGCTCCTCGACCTCCCCGCAGGCCTCGACCTCGGCGCCCTGCGCACCCTCGCCACCGGCCCGAAACCCTCCCACGAGGCAACGGCCCTTCCCGATGGGAAAGTGCCCGCGATCTCGTACCTGCGGGTCTCCACCAAGGACCAGGCCACCCGCAACGGTCTCGAAGAAGGCCTCTCCATCCCCGCGCAACGCGACGCCGCGCAGCGCAAGGCCGACCAGCTGAACGCGGTCATCGTCGCGGAGTTCATCGAACCCGGCGAGTCCGGGAAGACCGCCCGCCGCAAAGCACTCCAGGAAATGCTGGACTACCTCGCCGAGCACCCCGTCCGCTACTGCATCATCAACAAGGTCGACCGCATCGCCCGCAACCGGCTCGACGACGCGATCATCCACGCCACCCTCCGCCAGGCCGGCGTCACCCTCGTGTCCGTCATGGAGAACATCGACGAGACCCCCTCCGGGATGCTCATGCACGGCATCATGGCCTCCATCGCCGAGTTCTACAGCCTGAACCTCGCCCAGGAGGTCACCAAGGGGCTCGTGCAGAAAGCCACGATCGGCGGCACCCCGCACCGGGCACCCATCGGCTACCTCAACATCCGCACCACCGACGCGGGCGGGCACGAGGTCCGCGAGGTACGGCTCGACCCCGACCGGTGTGAGCTGATCCGGTTCGCGTTCACCGCCTACGCCACCGGCGACTGGTCCCTGTCCAAGCTCGCCCGCGAGCTGGAGACCCGCGGCCTGACCACCCGGCCCACACTGTCGTTCCCCGCGAAGCCGCTCACGACGACCGGGCTGCACAAGATCCTCGTCAACCCCTACTACCAGGGCATCGTCACGTTCCGCGCCGTCACGTACCCCGGCACGCATGATCCGCTCGTGACACCGGAGACGTTCGATCAGGTGCAGACGATCCTGCGGCAGAACCACGTCATCGGCGACAAGCCCCAGAAGTACGACCACTACCTCAAAGGCTCGATCTACTGCGCCTGCGGGAAGCGGCTCATGTTCGAGCGGCCCCGCAACCACCAGGGCGTCGCCTACGACTACTTCACCTGCACCGGACGCCGGTTCAAGCGCAACAACTGCCAGCGCACCGCCGTACTCGCCCACCGAGTCGAGCAGAGCATCGAGGCCGGCTACCGGCACGCCTCGATCACCAAGGACGAAGCAGCCCAGATCCAAGGCGTGCTCGGGCAGGTCTTCGACACCCTCGCGGAATCCACGAACGATGAGCAGAAGCTGCTCGCCGGGCAGAAGGCCAAGCTCGAAGCCGAGCAGGTCAAGCTCCTCCAAGCCCACTACGCCGACGCGATCCCCATCGACCTGCTCAAGACCGAGCAAGACCGCATCCGCGCGAGCCTGCAAGCGATCACCGGACGCCTCGACACCCTGACGACGACCTACGACAACGCCAAGGTCGGACTCGACGCGATCCTCGGGCTCCTGACCGACATCGACGAGGTCTACGCCAAGGCCCAGCCGTCCGAACGACGGATGCTCAACCGGGCACTGTTCGACCGCATTACCATCGATGACGAGGACGACGCGACCCTCGAACCCAAGGAAGCGATCCAGACGATCCTCGCCACGAATCCCAGGCCACACAACGAAAAAACCTTGCCCCGCGATGATGCGGGGCAAGGTTCGAACGTCCTACTTTACGTGGAGCTAGGGGGATTCGAACCCCCGACCTTCTCATTGCGAACGAGACGCGCTACCAACTGCGCCAATGCCCCAAGGACTCGACTAGCTTAGCACTGGCCTGAGCCTTGCGCACTTCAGCACGGCTGAACGTGCGCGGGACCACCAAATTAAGCGCGGCGGCGGTCCAGAAGCGCATCGAGCGCGGAGCCACCGGAGAGTCCCTGAACTTCTTCCGGTGATGATGCGGCGATCGGCTTCTCGTCTTCGAAACGCTCGTCAAGGTCCTTCGGGCGATACGGAACCGACGCGGTTACCTCTTCGGGAGGCTCGTAGGGCGTGACGAGCTGGCGCTTGATGGGTTCTTCTTTGGCGCGGGCAGTACCGCGCGCCACCGAAGCCGCTGCAGGTTCTGCTACCTCAGCCGCCTCAACTACCCTAGACGGCGCTTCGGCAGCCTTTGGCGCTGACTGAACGGAGTCCGCACTCTCGGACTTGCTAGCACTCTTAGAAGTAGCGATGCTCTTGGAGAAGTCGGAACTCTTCGCGGAAGTTGATTGATCGTCCACTAGCGCTGGATCGGGAGCGATTGTATCCTCCACAATCTCGGCCTCGGTGGTGATCGAGATCTGCGAGGGAGCCTCAACGTGAGCGGCGGTCTCGGCGCTCACTGCAGCCTCTTCATGTTCGGCGGCATCTTCGCTCGAGGCAACGCTTTCATCCTCGGCAGCACTGCGCGCCGACTTCGCGGAGGGGCGTCGCCGCACCTGAGGCCGGCGCGATCCGGCAACGTGAGCCGAGCCCTTGAGGGTACGCAGCTTCGCGTTGAGCTTCTCGATAGCCTCCTCATCGGCCGCCGTGGCCTCTGCCATGGCGTTCACGATAACGCCAAATCCGCCGCCATACACCAGAGTCAGTAGGGTGAGGACAGCCGGAACCGCAATCGCAAGGCCGGTGGTTGCCATGAGAACCCACGCAACTACGGTGGCGATTCCGATCACGGCGCCGCCCAAGATCCCGCGCTGCTTGTTGACGTTTCGCTGTGAAATCCGCGCACGCCTGCGCGCGCGTTCCTTGGCGATCACGCGGACATCGTCAGTACCGCGGGCCCGCGAAGGTGCCTGCTCGCTCTTCTTCATGATGACCTCCGGCTGACGAAAGAAAACCGTTCCATGTGGGCCCCCCGTATGAGTGCTCGCTCCCCCGCTACGCGAGGCATTGACATCGAGCATCCGCAGCTCTTCGGCGTACCGTTCCTCAATCCGGGCTTCCGCCAAGACGGACCGGCGCCGAAACACGTGCGGAATAACGTAAAACATCAGCAACGCAGTGATTGCGATGAGCACGTATCCCGAAAAGTCCACAAACTCAACGTTAGTTGGAATCTTGACTAGTTCCATGAACAGACCGCGCGTGTTGCACAAATGGGTTGACGACGACGAATTCCTCGCCCCCGCACCCATCGCCCGTGCGAGGCTTACCCGTTGAGGATGATGCACTCCATCGGATCGCCTTCACGAACCTTGGTTACGTCCTCGGGGACGATAGCAAGCCCGTTGGCGTCAGCAAATCCAGCAAGTAATGGGCTTTGACCGCCTTCTGTGGGCTTGAAACGGTAACCTTTTGCCGTGTTGCCGGAAACATGAACACGTACATAGTCCCGTTCCCCTTCGCCGGAGAAGAACGTCTCTGAGGAGGCAGCCCGGATAGAGCGGTTCCCCAGCGATGCGTAACCGGCCATCTTGCGCAGAGCGGGCCGCACAAAGATCTCGAAGCTGACAAGTGCTGCCACCGGGTTACCTGGCAGGCAAAAGATAACTGTTCCGTCTTCTAGCGTGCCTACCCCAAGTTGACGCCCCGGGTTCATTGCCACGTTATCGAACCGCACGGTTCCCAGAGGTGAAAGGACCTCCTTGACGGTATCTCCGCCGCCGTAGGACAAGCCGCCGGTGGTGATAATGACATCGGCCCGCAAGAGCTGATCTTCGAGCGCTTCGCGAAGCACACTCTTTTCGTCCGATACTCCGCCCACCCGGTAGGCGACCCCTCCGGCACTTTTCACGGCTGCGGCCAACGCATGGGAGTTAGCGTCATAGGTTGTGCCCCGGCTAGCGCCTCGGCCGGGCGCCACAAGCTCGCTTCCCACGCTGATTATCACAACTCGGGGAGCGGGGCGAACGGGAACCAGAGACCGTCCGGCGCTAGCTAGCAGCGCAATATGCCGGGAGGCAATACGCGTTCCCTCTTTCAGGGCTACGCCACCCACGCTCAGGTCCGATCCCTGCGTGCGAACATAGTCGCCGGCACGAACGCTCTGGTAAAACGTCACTTCCACAGTTCCCTGATCGGTGGATTCAAGCGGTACCACACAATCAGCGCCGCTCGGAAGGCGAGCTCCTGAGGCCACCTTCATCGCGGTTCCTTCGAACACCGTAGAAGAATCCCTAGAATCCGCGAAAACCTCTCCGAGCACGCGCAGCCGAACTGGATGATCGCCCGATGCCCCGATGGTGTCAGAGCCCAGCACCGCATACCCATCCAACGAGGCAATATTGGCGGCCGGTACATCGATGAGGGCAAGAACGTCTTCGGCCAAAATGCAGCCGAGTGAGTCAGATAGCTCCGCCTCATAGCGTTCCATGGGGACGGCAAGATCAAGACAGTCCTGCAGATGAACATCCACGCTCTTCATAATCTCTCCTAGCCTGAGGACCCAACCACCCCAGAATACAGTGACCGCAACGATGCCACGGTACGCCTCCGGTCGTCACTTCTCGTTTGGCGGAATAACGCCTTTCAACTGGGATTGTGATCTAGACCATGAAACAATGAGAGCATGGGAAAGAATGAGGTGGCTCTGCCTGATGTCACTGGTCTGGATGTCGAAGATGCCAAACAGGCCCTCCGCTCTGTTGCCCGCGATGTCAGGAAAAGGCGATCCGCGGCAGCTCGGGAGGAACTTGGTGCACAGTGGGTATCAACAGCACTCGATTTTATAGGCGAGGCTCGCACGGTCGCGTGCTACGTGGCGGTCAACAATGAGCCACCCACGCTGAAGCTGTGCGAGGCGATCGCAAATAAGGGATGCGATCTACTCTTGCCCAAACTTGGCCCGGGCCTTTCCCGGGAATGGGCGTGGTATCAGGGCGCGGAGGATATGAAAGTCAACGCCCCAGGTCGGCCACCCGAGCCATCCGGTGAGGCCCTGAGCTCGGAAATACTCTCCACTGTGGACGTCCTCATCATCCCCGCAACGCTCGTGGACCGCGAAGGCAGGCGAATTGGTCAAGGCGGCGGCTGGTACGATCGCGTGCTCAAGCAAGTCAGTTCCAACACCCGAGTGGGCGCGATGGTATATCCCGAGGAATACGTGGATATTGAGCTACCCCAGGATCCCATGGACCGATCGGTAGCGTTCGTGATTCTGCCGGACCGCTGGGGAGCCTGCGGCGGCACATAGTGTGATTCTTGCGGCGGGACCTAGCTTCGGGTGGAATGCTCGGCGTAAAGTTGGCACTCGGAATCTTTGAGTGCTTGGAAAGGACGAAACGTGCCAACGTATTCGTACCGCTGCACAGTGTGCGGCAATGAGTTTGACGTACGGCAGTCTTTCACGGACGATGCGCTGACCGTATGCGAGAACTGCGGTGGCACGCTGCGCAAGCTCTTTAATTCGGTTGGTATCGTCTTCAAGGGCTCGGGCTTTTATCACAACGATTCGAAGTCTCACGCCAGCTTGAACGCGTCATCTTCAACGTCTTCCTCGTCCACGGATTCTTCGTCAGGCGATTCCGCGCCCACCGATTCGAAGCCGGCCGATTCTTCCAGCACCTCCAAAACCAAGGCCGCAATGGCCGCACCCGGGCGTACCGCATAGCACCTCGCGGTTCCCCCGAATCGCTTCGGGCAATTTCTCTCCACAGGATGCGTGACAGCACAGCCGTCTTGGTCCCATGTTCCTAACGTGGAGCCATGTTTCAACGTTTTCGGGGAATCCTTTGGCGTATCCGCCATATCCTCATCGCACTGACCGCGATCGCATGCCTTCTCGCTGTTGTTCAGGCTGCCAGCGGCCTCGCTCCACCTACCCGCCAGGTGGTAGTTTCCTCCCAGCAACTCGCCGCCGGGAGTGCATTGAAGGAGGCAGACCTAAGAGTCGCGGACGTCCCCATTGATATGGTTCCTGATGGCGCATTGACCTCCATTGACCACGCCGCCGGAGAAATCCTTGTGAGCGGTTTACCCAAGGGAATGCCCCTACCTGATTCCCTGCTGCTCACCTCCGAATTCTTGGATTCGGCACCTGAAGGATACGCCGTCATGCCGGTCACGATCGTTGCAGACGGGACAGAGGACCTAGCAACTCCCGGCACGAGTGTGGCTCTTTACGCGCCTCCACCAGAGTTCGATGAATCCGCCGAAGCAGTGATCGTGGCAGAGCACGCGATTGTTGTAGGGCACGGGAAACTCCCCGATAGTGACGGCTTTCTCAGTGATTCGGAGAATACTCGGACGATATTTCTGGCAATTCCTCAAGATGCCGTTAATCTTGTGCTTGGGTACGGTACAAGGACGGCCATGCGCATTGTCCTTAATGCCGCATGAGGTGGTCCGCATGTCAGTTATTTAGCGAAAGGACGCCCAATGCTCAAGGGCTTCCGCGATTTTATTACGCGCGGCAACGTTATCGATCTTGCCGTCGGCATCATCATCGGCGCAGCTTTCACCCCGATCATCGAAGCGATCAGCGATCTCCTCATGACAATCATCGCTGGTCTTGTTGGCGAGCCTGATTTTGATAATGTCTGGACTCTTTCCGTCGGTAGTGCTCAAGCTACTCCCGGTACGATCCTCACCGCACTCGTCAACTTTCTACTCATCGCCGCGGCGTTGTACTTCTTCGTTGTTCTGCCCATGAACAAGTGGCACGAGCGTCAGGAAGCGCGCAAGGAAGAAGAGCCTGCGGAGGCAGACACCAACGAGCTTCTTGGCCAAATTCGCGATCTGCTGGCCGCAAATGCACCCGGCACTGGCGGCACCGGCAAGCACAGCGAAAACTAGCCGCTGCGGCTCAAAAAGGCTAAATCTTGCCAAAGTGAGGCGGGAGATCTTCGAGGAGCTGACGCTCCCGAGCATCTCTCGCCTCCACTTTTTCGTCACTGCTGGGTCCGTCGCCAGTCTCTTCCGTGAGGGCCTCGTGAAGCGCCTCGGCCTCTGAGCCAAGCTCACCACGGCTAATGCGCTCGCTATCCACACGCGAGAGCCTCACTGCCCGGTGGCTAGGCTTCGTCATCGGGCCTCACCGCAGTGATATCACCCAAGGTGGCTGGCCCCTCGCCTGCTCCAAGCTCATCGTCTTGGCCAGCCCGCGAACGGCTCACAACGTTTCGAAGCACAGCATCTGTCTGGCTCCCCCGGCGGTGAATATCGAGCTCCTCCCGGATTGCCGCGACAAGCTCGTCCTCAGTACGGGGCACACCGTCAGAGGAAATCCACGTCACGATGTCATCCAACTGATCGTCGCTGTAGGCCGCCAGCGGCAAACCGGGCGTTAACTGCGGACGCGTTCCACGCGGCTTTGCACGAACCTCGGCGGGTTGTGGCGCTGGCGCGGGCAGAGGTGCGGGGGTCGAGACGCTCCAAGAATCATTGGTGAGGCTAGGCGCTGGTTCCACTGGGAGCACCGCTGCACCAAGCTCAGAGCGCTTGGTCTTTTCCAAGATGTCAATAACGGCCTGAGCTTGGCCCTTCGGATCCACGAACAGCGATGTGGAGAACGTGCGGAACACACTCCAGCCTCGCGAGGTGAGCCTCTCGACCCAATAACGATCACGCCGCCGAAGGGATTGTTCGGCAACGTATTCGTCGTCGTCAATCAAAATGGCAACCCTCCACGTACCGCGGAACCGTGAGTGGCCGGCCACCAACGGAATCCGAACACCATCCTCGTAGCCGAAGTGGGCAGCGGTCTGCCATCCGGCGCGCTCGAGGCGGGCGGAAAGCTCCGCAAGCAGCGGAGCAACCGGTGCGCCGGACTCCGTGGGATCCAACTGGACCACGGCCCCGCCAGCCCGATCGATCAGCTTGCCCAGCAGTCGCGGGCCGGGAGCGGTAATGTTCTCCACGCCGATTTCCCCAGGCCCAAGCGCTGAGATAATCGTGAGCTCGCCGCGCGCCGCCTCAACGGCATCAACCAGTCCGGCCACGCCGCGGGGCGTGGCAAGCGAGCCGAAGGAATGAAGGACGCGGCCGTGAACAGTCTTTCCGTAACCTACGGAGAGGATAACGGAATCGCGGCGCAGTCCGGAGCACTTGGTAATGTCCAAAATGACGAACGGCTCGTGGGTATCACGTTCCGTGAGCGAGCCGAGAACTGTGGACTTTGCGATGGTCTGGCGCATTGCCTCGCGAACACGGGCGGCGTGGTGTTCGGACACGCATACCACGGCCAGAGACTTCTCCGGCTGAGTTAGGGTGTGCTCAACCACCATGTCCACCACGGCATCCACTTCGGCCTGCGTGCCTTCCACGGTACCGGTGGCGGGGCTGGGGACGCCGCGGCCGTTCACCGTCACCAAGCGGGCCCGATCAGTTCGTGGTAGCGCGGGGACCATTTGGAGGAGATCTCCATATCCCTGCTCGCGAAGCGTTTGAGTGGCCAGCTCATCGTACTTTGCGCGGATGGTGGGCAGCGGGCAGACGGGAAGCACATCGGCTAGAGCCTTGATTGCCGAATCGGCCGTAGCGCGGCGCATATCCCCCATCACTACGATCTGGCGCCCGCGCATGAGCATGGAGATTGAGCTGTGGAGCTTTGCGGCGTCCATCTCGTCCATAATCACAAGGTCCACCCATGGCATCGCGGGAATGAACTCCGCCGCCATCATCGAAGGCATCACCCACACGGGACGCGCCACTTGGACGATCCGCGTGTAGCTGGTGATTGCATCGCGGAGCCCGCCCGAATCATAGCGGGCCAGGTGCTCATCGAGTGCAACGGTCTCCTCGCGGCGCTTGGAGATGGTCTCACGCATCAGGCGGACTACTGCACGATGAACCGGGCCAGCAAGGGTAGCTGTGTGTTCCTTATCGAGGTACCTGAATTCCTCGGTTAGGCGCGTCAGTTCACCAGGGCCCATTCCCGACAGCAGCGGGGACCGCACCACAAGG
>OMJG01001002.1_pt1 | contig 18099 bp, 20 predicted proteins | sample 1646431 | NCBI WGS metagenome assembly OMJG01 (sample SAMN03771674, study PRJEB25209) | food metagenome | isolation source: Cotija cheese | place: Mexico:Jalisco,Michoacan | collected 2011-12-12
GCGTTTTTTGTTTGTCCAAAAAACACTAATGCCTTTCTTATATGTATTCAATTTTTATTTCTTTAAGAATACCCTACATAAACAAAAAAAACAAGTCTAAATGCCGACACAGCAACCAATATAACAGTTAACTATCCAACTATCCGCTTAATATTTTGAAAAACGCTTAGAACGTGCCTCTCAGCACCTATAAACCTTTAGTATTTATTTTCAAAGCAACTAATAGATTTTTATAAGTTAATTCATAAGAAATAATCAATATACCACTTCTAGTTAACATAACCTACCTTATCAACACTAACAACTATACCAATGCTTCACGTGCCCTTGTGCATTGACCCTCAATCACAAACTCGCCGCAACCCTTTAACTTCCGTTCACATATAGCCATTTTTTCAAAACTGCACAATCTATACCACTGTTTTGATTTTACTTCTTTGCACTCTTTTTTTATTTCATGTTATAATAAACTCGCAAAGAAAGAATAAACATTTTTACACCAAAGCCCCTAACAGTCGCAATCTGTTAAGGGCTTTTTTAGTGGGCTAAATGTCGCCTATTTTATTTTACTTGCGGCGTTTCCGTTTTAGCCAGTCCGTAAACCACGCTGTTATCAGCGCAACCGCAAGTGGGGCAAAGAAAGAAGTAAACAATTTTTACACCTCCCAACCGTTGCAGATTGGATAGGCAACTTTTTCATTATACCTTATTTATCGTCTTTGCCACCAGTGCCGTTTTTTTGCCGTTTCTGGCGTTTTAGGCTCGTTCCTAACCTTTTCTACTTCTTCCGGTTTATCCGTGCTTAAATCGCTTCCTGTTTCCAATGTTTTTAATCTCTTTTGTGTTCCCAGTTCTAATTGTTGTTGTTGATCGAGCAATTTATAAACCTTGCTTAATTGCTCGTCTTTCTCGCTCATTTGTTTGTCTTTCGTTTCGAGTTGTTTATCTTTTTGCGCTAATTGTTGTTTTAATACCTTGAATTGTTGGCGGTAGTCTTCCAGTACTGCTTGTACTGCGACACTATCCCCCTTAACCCCTTTATATGTAAGGCTTTTGCTGTCTTCTTCTGTGTCACTATCCTGTATCGCTGTATCATTTTCCTGTACTGACACACGATTTTTTGTATCGCTCTTTTTTGGCTCTATATCAGGTGTTTGCGCCGCTTTTTCTGTTTTTCCTGTGTCACTAGCGCTTTTTGCTCCTGTATCACTGACACGCGCTATCGCAACAAAATGCTCTCTAATCCGCTTGATAGTAGGATCTCCGTAGTAATTCACGTTCTTTAGCTTTTTATCGTAATCAATACGGCACTTACTAATATAGCGATACACGCGTTGTCGGTTTACCCCTAGTTCTTCCGCGATTTCTGGCACTGATAACCACCTTTTAGCCAATACAATACACCCCTCTTTTGCAGTACAGCTTTATTATAGCAAAAAAAATAGCCCTTAGTGGGCTACTCCTCTTTTTTATCTATTGAATAATTTCTTGATTCCGCCAATTTTTTGCGCTCCTGCGATTAACCCCGATACAGCGATCAATATTGCCCCTGCTACGTTCATGCTCATACTTCTAGTATTATCATCGCCAGTTTGTGGCAAAGTCGCTCTTACGGCTGTTTGTTGCGCTTTTACGCCACTCTCCTGGACTGCCTGTGGCTGTCCTGCTTTTGCGTTTTGTGTGGTAGCCGCTGTTGTACTTGAACTTGCCGCGTTTGAACTTGAACTTGCCGCGCTTGAATTATTGGTACTACTACTTGCGCTTGGGTCTACTGGTGTTGTTGCGGCTGTTTGTTTCGTTGTGCTTGAATTTTCTGTCACGGTTGAGCTTGCTTGGGTCTTGCTTGTACTGCTCTTCTGTGTCGCTTTTTTGGCTGATGTTGTGTCACTTGCCTTACTACTTGTATCGCTCGAACCCGTTGTATTAACAGGGTTTACAGGGGTTACCGTGTCACTTCCTGTACTGCTTGTATCACCACTGCTTGTACTGCTATTTGCTGATGTTGTATCACTTGTGTTGCCTGTCGGGTTAGTTGGGTTTACTGGTGTGGTAGTGTTTGCGCTACTGTCGTTATCGCTTGAACTACTACTACTTGAACTACTGCTTCCCGTTGTATCGCCCGTTGGTGTTGTCGGGTCTATTGGTACTATAGTGCTACCTCCCGTACCATTGCTTGTATCACTTGAACTTGTATCACTGCTTGAAGCTGTATCACTCGCCTGATTGCTTGTGGCTGTAGTATTTGTTGGGTCTGTTACTGTCGTGCTTGTATCGCCTGTCGTGGTACTTGTTGGGTCTAATGCTGTTGTTGTTTGGGCTGATGATACTTGATCGGCACTCGCAATCGTTGTTCCTGCCGTTCCAAAAACTAAAAGCCCTGCTAAAGTTGCTGACGCTACACTAACTGTTTTTTTCATTTTTTATATCCTCCTCTAATTACTCCCGTGTGGCTCATAACCTGTATTGTATTCAATCTTGCTAATTAACCACTCTTGACCGCGCTTGACTAACTTCGTTCTCATTACCATATTAACTTCTTTTGTAGTATCACCTACCTTGTTCTCCATTTTATAGAATGTGACTGCCTCTTGATTCTTGCTATCGCCACTATTAAAGGTTTCTATATCTCTAATTGTCGTTGGTGTGTAGCCGTCGTCTTGGCTGTCGCTGTTATCTGCACCACTTGGCTTTAACTGTTTCACTGCGTCGCCTGTTAGAAATGGCGAAATCTTTTTATATCGTTCTTGCAAGTTCTTATTTTTGGAAGCATATAGATTCTGTAAAAATGCTGCGAGGTTGCTACTAATATCTTTTGTATTATTAGTTGTAAGTGCCTTTTCAGTGGTACTACTGCTTTTGCTGTCGGTCACTGAACTTTCTTTTGCGTTCGCAATCGTTACCGCTTGTTTTTTCAGTTGTCTTGATATGTCTTGATTTCTCCCTTTTTCACGCTTTAAGGCTTGCCCTGTTTGCCAATTTGACACCAATAACAAGCCAATGAATACAGCTACTAAAATTAGTGGTATTTTGTTCTTCTTCATCTTCTCAACCCTTTTTTATCTACCTAATTTACTCCTTTAAGTTTGCCGAAATGTGTCTTATAAAGCTTTTGCCACGTGGCAACGTCATCAACTTTGACCCCGTTGTCTTGTGCGTCAAACATTTTTCCATTTCCTAGATAAATACCAACGTGGGTCATTCCGCCTTGGCTGTCCGTTCCTTCAAAAAATACTAGGTCTCCTGCTTGGGCTTGGTTCTCTGAAATCTCCGTCACTTCTTGCCATTGTTGCTGACTTGTTCGCGGTAAACTTATGCCCGCTTTTTTGAAGCTCCATTGTACTAACCCTGAACAATCGAAGCCCGTTGTTGGGTTTGACCCGCCCCACACGTACGGGTTACCCTCGTACTTCTTAGCTTCGGTAATTACTGCATTATAGTAACTGTGTGACTTGCCGCTTACTGTAACTGTACCGCCGCTAGTATTCTGTCCTGTGCTTGGGTCGTAATACTGTAAAATCTTCTTCCAGTAACTACTATCGCCCGAACCTGCACCATAACTTGGTAATACGTTCTTGTAAAAATCATCATTCGCCGCCTCGGACCATTTCCCGCCGTGATTTTTCTTCAACCACGGACCAAACGCGGGGGCATTATACAAAACCGAGGTTATGTTAACGTCTCCCTCGTTTGTCGGGCTTGGGTCATGTCCTGTTATGCTCTTAACGCTCGCTAATTGATTCTTGAAAGCTAGTACCCCGTAATGAATACTTTGCTCTGTCGTTAAAGCATTCGTGACGTTTGCGCCTTTCACACTCTCGCTTGCTTGGAATATATCGGGGTACTGCTCCGCGTTTCCGTGTGTTTCAACTTCCACATGCGCCAACAAAACGCCTAACCATGAATCTGGTACATTTTGTTTATCCATTTCAGCTTTAATCTGATCTTTAAACCGCAACGTTTTAGCTGATAAACCTTTCGAGCTTCCCGTTGCTAGGGTGGTTGTTGACGTTGTTTCTGTCGTTCCAATTCCGCCACCACTCAACGAAACCGTTAAAGCCGTGCCAACCAAAAGAAAAGCAATTAGGATCAGGGGTAAAAAGATAAATATTAAGCTGTGTTTTGCTTTTTTCTTTATCACATTTTCCACCTAATAAGCTCCTAACGGTCGTTCCTTACTAGTCTTACGTCCTGATTCCTCGCGTGCATTGCTCCGATTATCATTATTTGGAGCTTTAGGGGTCTGATGTTCTGATTCTCTTTTAGTCTCGTTGTCGCTCCTTGTTGGTGCTTTCGGTTCTGTTTTACGTCCTGATTCCTCGCGTGCATTGCCTTGTTTACTTTCTGCATTTGCTTCGTGTGCCGCTCGTTGTTCCGAGTTCTCGCGTGCGTTGCTCTGCTCGTTGGTTTTAGGTTCTTCGTTTCCGTAACTACTTTTTCTTTCTCCCGCGGCTTTTTTCTTGCCCTGTTGCTCGCCGCTTCTTGGTTTTTCTGTTGCCTGTGGCTCATTCCCACGCTTTGGCTTGGTCTTTTGCTCTGATTCTGCCCGTGCGTCTGCTTTGGATTTCTGTTGCTTTTGCTGTGGTTCTGTTTTACGTCCTGATTCTTCGCGTGCATTTGGGGTCGCTTTTTTACTACCGTACGGCTGTTGTTCTTGTTTTCCTTGTGGTTCGTTAGACCGGCGGTTGCTTTTATCTGGCTTATTTGGTCGCGGTTGCTCGCTTCTATGGTTTGTGCGCCGTTCAATCTTTCGACTTGCCGCACCTGCCATTTGTCTAATGTTGTTGCTTCCTGCGCCTACGGTTGCCACTCTTCCGCCTGTAACCGTTGATATTATCCAATCACGCTTTAAGATCATTAGAAACGCTACAATAATCAATAATGCCGAATTTGCGATATAGCCACCAACTGAATTAGGACTAATAAAGCTGTCTACGATTTGAATTATCAGCAGTAAAAACATAATAAACATTGCTGTAAATGCCTTGAAAAAGAATAGCCCAATAATTCTTGCGAGGTTTTTATAGCCACTGTTTCCAAACCACGGTAACAGTGACACGAAAAACGACAATGGCACTAACAACAATAGGGCTAAAATACCAATCTGAATTATCAAATTAAACAATGATATTAGCAGTAACGGAATGCCTAAGCCTAGGGTAATCATGGGGGCGATTAACCCTACTGCAAGCTTGGTATTAATACCCTCGTCTCCGTCTTGCATGTACTTATTGTTTAACTTTTTGTCCTCATTTTTAACGATTTTATCTGAATTATCCGTCTTTTTTTGTTTTAACAAATTATCAATGCGACTACTATCATTTTTGGTAATACTTTTTTCATCAGTTGTACCGTAGTTCATCAATAAGTAAGGACGATAGACCGCCGTATCAAAATAAGTATTGCGTAATACTGCGGTTGTGCCTGCTTCTGGTTGGTTAGAATCAATATTCTGTGAACTACCGTCAAAAACTAACGCCGCTTTTAAAAAACTGCCCTGTAGTCCGCCACTAATCGTATTAACGCCTTTCATTAGACTTGTGCCAAATACTAAAAACACACTGCAAAGCACAAATACTAATACCGTTTTACCAATCATGGCAAAGCCACCGACCAAATCGTTTTTAAAAGCGAATGTATAACCTGCCGCAATCGCCACGATTACCAAAATCAGCGCTAAGAAGTTATCAATTAAGGTTTGCCAAATGCTCGCCGCCGCGCTATTTATCTGATCGATTTTCCCGTTTAAAACGTCCGTTGTTGATAATAGGTTTATTACCTTATCAAACCCCTGCCAAATTAATTTATTGATATAGAAAAAGGTATTTCCTACCCCTCTAATCATGTCCTTAACGGGGTGCATTGTAGTGTTTAAGTTAGCATACCCTTTATACTGATCGATTGGATAACGTTCACTATTTAAGGTCACGCCGCCTTGTTTAACGTCCTGTGCGGTGTAATAATTTTCTTCGCTATACTTTTTTGCGGCTTGTTTAGCTAACTCGGTAGCCGCCTTTTTAACGCTATCTAAACCATTATCCGCGTGAACCGCTGTACTTCCGATAAACAAGAAACCTAATACAATTAAAACTATGGGGACTAGCTTTTTTATTTTCATGTCTTTGCCCCCTTAGCTTGTACCTTTGTGTACATAAACCTTTTTCATCTGCATAACATTTGCGGCTTGGTCATTGTTGGTTAACTGTTTCCACTTACCATTACCAACTTTTTTGTAAAAACTTGTATAAGTTTCGCTATCAGTAACTCGTACGTAATAAGTATTCGGGTTATCTTCATCATGGTAAACCGTTGCTTTCGGGTGTCCGTATGGTACTCCGGGGTCTACCCTTTGTGTGTCCGCTTTATCAATCTTCAAAACCTGCGATACCATTTCTTTATAGTCTGCCGTTGTTTTTCCTTGGCTACATGCCGTTAATATTAGCGTTATTCCTAATATCGCTAATATTAATACTCCCCCTTTCTTTTTCATGCAAACGCCTCTCTTCCTGCAAGTATTCCAATTGCCGCAATCACAAGCCCTGTAATTGCTAACACGTTTGAACTGCCTGAACTACTTAAGATACTTGCCACGTTTACAACTTCTATCATTAAGCCAACAAGGCTTACCACTGCTCCGATAATTAAAAACTTCCATTTAACCATTAGACAAACTCCCTTTCTGCCTCGGCACTATGGCTTTTATCAACTGTCTTGAATGCTCGTATCCATTCAGGAAAGACACAATCAACACTTAACGCGTCTACCCGTCCATAAAAATCTCTAAACAAGCATTGCCCCTTTTTCATATCTGCCAAAAGCTCTTTATTTTCCTTGGTTACAGGCAAGTCCATAAATTTCAAAATATCTTCTCGCTCTGATCTCTCGTCAAATGCAAAACATGCTCCAAAGTTCCCGCGGTCGTCCTCGCTCTGCGCGTCCTTAACCGATTGTGTAATCATGATTAATTGATTGTTATAGCTTCGTCCGGCACGTCTTAACTCTTTAACTAATCGCTTACCGCCACGGGTTGCGGTCAACGTCCACGCTTCATCAAAGATAATTGAGGTCTTTTGCTTGCGGTCACGTTGTCCGAAATACTGACAGAACTTCGCCAACGGTATCATTACCGCTAGCGCCTTACGGTCGCTGTCGTTCATTTCCTCAAACTTTGTACCCGCCTCTGGCAAGTCCAAACCTTGAATACTTAAAATCGTGTGCTTGTAATCAATGTTTAAACCGCGGCTTGTTCCGTCTGAAAAAGCTAACTGCAAAATTGAGTTTTTTACTAACTGACCGATTAACCCGCCCGCTTCGGCAATGTTTTTTACCTTGCTTGTTTTTAACATCTCGATTAAGTCCATTAAGCCGACTTTTTCGCCTTTTTGCTTGCGCTCGATTAACATGTCTAAGTCTTCCAAAATTTCGCGTTTTACGTCATCTTTGCCCTTTAGGTTATATACTTGTTCAATCAATGCCACGGCGGTATCTTTTGCCTGTGCGCCGTTTAAAAAGCTCAACGGGTCAAGTACGCCGTAATTATTTTTGTCGTTTGGGTCAAGCGTTACATAATGAAAAGTCTTCATTAAGTCGATAAAATACGGGTAATCTTTTCGTATTTCAGGGTCTTTGACCGCTTCTTCAAACCATGCATGATTTTCATTTTTCGGGTCGGTCATTAAAATCTGAACATCAAGGAACGTCATATAAAACATTAAAAGCTTCGCTAAAAATGACTTCCCTTTTCCGGTTTCTCCCGAAATCAGACAATGCGGACTATCCGTCATTGCTCCGACAATCCCCTCATTGGCAATCATTGGATGATATAAAACAATGTCACGGCTGTTTTGAATAGCCGTATTTGTATCTGGCGCTGTTCCGTGGGTTACCCGTCCGAGATAAAAACCAATGTTTGAACCTAAGTTACTTGTTAAACCAAACAATAATTCTGCGATTCCACTATCCTTTGTATACTGCAACCAGTAGCGCTCAAACTGTATTGAGTTGCCGTTTAACAGCGTGTAAAACAAGTTAATCTGATCGGCTAATGGTCGCGTTAATTCAACGTGATAATTTGCCATATAGCTTTTAAGTGCATTACACCTATTTTGACACTGGGTCTTATCTTTCCCGCTAACCACAAAAACCCCTAGCCACTTATAAAACGGTGTTTTTTTGTTCTCAATATCATTTCGCAAATCGTTTAATAGCGGCTTCCCTTGCAAAATAATACTGTCGCTGTCCTCGTTGGCGTACATATCCTTGTCGGTTTCCTTGAAACGGCGTGCGGTAAACTGCGTTTTCCGAACTGCTGAACTTGGTTTCATCTGCAACGCCTTAACTTTGAACTCCACAGGAAACGGCATTTTTTGAACCACCCTAAATATTTCTGCATAAGTCATATTTACTTCTGTGTTCGTGATTGGCATTAACGCGATACAACTTTCGCCATACTCATTTGTAAGCCTTAAAAAGCCCGTATGCGTCACTGGGTCGATTGTGGTATTAGTCGTTTGCAAGTTTGCGGGTACTTCCGCCCCTGCAATTCCTCGCCTAAATGGTTCAGTTGTGTTGCGGTAAAGTTGTTTGTCCGTCAAACGCTCGCCTTTTAGAACTGATAACCCGTCAAATACTTCTTTTTCGCTTACTTCGTACGGTTCAAAGGCTTTCTTTGTATCGGCTACGCTTAACCCTAAGTAACTTAAAGCCTGCATTGTAACGCTATCAAACGCCGTTTTAAACGATTCTTTTAAGGTATCTTGCCTTAAATACGCGGTATTGTGTAGCTTCACGCCGACCGTGAAGCCGTATCGTGTAACTTCGCCTAATTCTTGCCCCAAAACGTACATTGTGCGCTCGTCATAGCGTTCGCCTATCTTACCTGTTTCACTGCTAAAGTCTTTCTCTAACTGCTTAAAACGCTCATTTAAGCGCATATCTTCGGGCAATAACTGCAAGTCGATTTCATAATAAGTTTTCAGCTCCCATAACATTTGTACCAACGTTCTTTTATAGCTCTCGATCTCCTCGGCGTTGTTTTCACTGATTGTTCGGCTCGGTATTCTGTAGTACGCCCACACTTGCCCCGTGTTCGTTAGCAGCATGTTCTTTAATATCGTTTTGAACGGCTTTTTTAGGTTTTGCATTCCCTATCCCCCTTTCTTTCATGATTGCTAATTTCGATTCATTAAAACTAACTTTTTCTTCTTGGTATGGTATCGAGCGTTCATCATTAAACCTTTTGCGTGGGCGTTTAACCGTCCACCAAAAAACTAATAAATCTTTCGTAAATGCAAAAACATTTTTACCGTTGAACGCGGCGCGTTCTTCACTCAAAAACCCACTACCAAACCACATTGGAACTAAGAAATAAATCAATAAAATAAATTGATTATTGATTAGCCCAAACGTGATATAGTCCAGTAAAACAACTTTTAGCAACCACAATAACAACCCGATTACGATTGCGATTGCCACCCTCCTAATTTCAACTCCCACGGGTAACTTGATCTGGTCGTTTAAGCGATAAATGACAATCGGCTTTTTAAATATTTTTCTGTAGTTATAAACTTGCTCTTTCGTCTGTTTTTCGCTCATACTCCTCACGCTCTATCCTTGGAAAAGTTGTACAAGTGCCTTTAATGCTCCGATAAAGCTATCCGTAAAGTTGATTATCCAAATTAATAAAGCGGCTCCCAATAAACTACCAATAACCATGCCCCAACGTTGTGTAAAAATACCTTTGAATATTTGAACGATTAAATAAATGATTACTAAGTTTCCTGCAATGGTTTTGATCCAGTCGGTTATTCCGTTTCCTGTTGGTAATGAACTATCTGCCGCAAAAACTGGCGTTGTTGCTCCCAAAGTTACCGCGCTTGCCGCCGCTGTTTTGTAGGCTACGTCAAATAAATGGCCTGCCTTCTTTAAAAATTTTTTCATGTGTTTTCTCCCCTTTTATTTTCCTAACGTGTGCTTCAAGCTCTCTACATAAAACTTGTTGCCGCCGTCTTTCCTTAACTTCAATGTCATTTCTTGCGTGCTGTCGATCTTTGTTGTTGTGTCCTCAACGTCCGCCGTTACTTTAGCTATTAAGTCGTTGCCGTCCTTGTACACGTCAACTTCGTTAATGTCTTTATACTGCTGTGACCCACCTAATAAGGCGGGGTTTTTCATGATATATTGCACGTCTGTTATATCTTTTGAATTGATATATTTTGGTAAGAACGTCTTATCTAACCAATCTTGTACATTTTCTTTAATTGTTGCTGATACTTGTTCTTTTCCGTCTAAGTTATTTGTTGCTTTCTTGGCGTTTGTCGTCTTAAAGTTCGGTACATATTGCGTGTATGGTACTGAAACCACGCTATACTTGCTATTCTTGTTCACAACCTCGAAATGGATAATTTCAGCCCCGCTTGTTTTGTCCTTTTTGTCCTTTTTGTCCTTTGAGGCGTAATTGTAATTAACCAAATAAGCTAGTTTAGTTGTTTTGTCTTGCGTATCTTGCGACCATAACATCACTGACGCTGGCGTTTTTGTACCTTTCGCATTATCTATCGTTGGCGTTCCTACGCCACTCGCTAAATACTTGCTTAAGCTCTTTTTGTAGTCGTCTCCGCTTTGATTAGTGCCGTAATAGGCTTGTACGAAGTAACGCCCGAAAACGTCTATATTTCCCGTTTGCTTGCTTTCTTCTTTCAGCTTTCTTACTTGGCTACTCATGGTTTGCACTTGCGTTTCTAGCGCACGTTCACGCGCGATTGTTTGTGCCTGTCTGATAACTGCCATTAAAGCTATTAAAAAGACAACTACAATTACCACCCAAAGCGCAATTTTAAAGACTTTATACGACTTTTGAGCAGGAACTTCAGGTATTTTTTTCTTCTCCTGATTTTCCTTTACTTGATTAGACATTACCTTGATTTTTTTAAACCACTTTTTTATGATTCTCGCCTCTTTTCCTAAAAGTATTAACAGATGATATTCAAATATTCTCCGCTTTCGGATAAAATGTTAAGAGGCGTTGCACAAGACTGTTTTTCTTGTGCTTAACTCTAAGGAAAACTTCACTTTTTCTTAGAGCGCCAATTTTTTTTACTTGTAATTCCACTTTTTCCAACTGATCTTTGTTAATTACCTTTGTTCTTGTCGCACCAATCTTTTTTACCTCAACTCCTTCAAAATATTCTGGGTGTATTCGAAACAACGTACTTAGATAATGCGGGTTTTTCCCGATTAGCTGACTAGCTTCTCGAAAAGTTAACCATTTCGCGTCCATGTTCAGCCTCCTTTCTAACTATATTTTAACACCAATGTTCCATGTGGAACATTACGGATTTAAAAAATTTGTATTTCATTTGTAAAATAGCTTCCTTAAGGAATCATTTATAACTAGGGATGTTACAAGTTTCCGTGCTCATTTAGATTAATCTTGCATTTTACCACGCAAATAGATTATAATTATATTAAGAAAATATTTTTTTCTTGACGTCGTCGCACAGGCTTATAAAAAGGAGGAATTACCATGCTTTCAGCATATAGTAGTAGATTAGGATTGAACAAATTTGAGGTTACTGTTTTAATGATCATCTCTCTTTTTATTTTATTGTTTGCCACAGTTAATATTGTATGGATTGCAAAACAATTTGGTGTGCATTTGACAACTAAGCTTACACAAAAAGCTTTAGATCTATTATCTTCTGGAGCATCTTTGGGCACCGTGGCAGCTGCTGTCTTAGGTGTTACATTGCCAGCATGGGCAGTTGCAGCAGCTGGGGCTCTTGGGGGTACTGCAGCTTAATTTTTTATATGCATTAGAGATTGGGTCTAGCATGACCAATTCGCTAGCCTCAATCTTTTTTATTTATTTGTAAAGCGAAGTGACCATCTTTGTGAATAAATCGCGGAGTAATATACCTGCTTTATTGATAGTATTTATAATTTTTTTAATGTTGGGTGCTTTGTTTAGCAAATATTTTGCAACTGCAAGCTCCCAACATTCATTGGATTCATTTAAAGTAATCCATTTAAACTGGTTTACTGAAATTATCTTTAGAAACACAATAGCATTTTTAGTATTAAGCTCTACTCTTTTTTTGGGAAATATAGTAAGTGTTATATTCTTTTGCGTTAATGGCTTTAACGTTGGTCTAATATGTGGTCAATTACCATTCTTTCAAAGTATCGTTCTTCTCTCACCACATGGTGTTATTGAAATAGCTTCGTATGTATGGTTAGTATATGCTGTAACACATGTTAATCACATGAGAATTAATATAATAAGAGCCTACTGTCTTTTGTTTCTTGCAGCAATAATTGAAGTTTTTGTTACCCCAGAATTAGCCTTATGGTTGTTAGGAGATTAATTATGAAGAATTTAGACATGTTAGTACGTGTCATTACAATTATTTTATTGTTAGCAACAATAATTGCCTTTTTCTTTAAGGGTCTCAGTACCATAACTTATATATGTGCAATAATTACAGTGGTATTGGCTTTTGTATATCAACTAATTAAACGGCATACAGATTAACTACCAAGGAGTGAGAATAATGTGTATGACTAAGGTGAGTATGAGTCAAGTCAAGAAAAAATACGATAGTTTTATATTGGGCGACATAAATTTTCAAGCAAAAGAAAAAGAAATCATTGGTTTAATTGGTGAAAATGGTGCTGGAAAAACCACACTATTAAAATCCATTGGGGGAATCAATAAGATAGATTTTGGAACTATTAAAAAAGATTTTAAAGAATTAGGGTTTTGCTTTGACAGCATTCCATTTCCTGAAGAACTAAACATACTTCAGTTGGAACATATATTTCAAAACATTGGAATAAACTGGGATACTCAAGCTTTTTGGCCTTATATTAAAGCACTTCAGTTACCTATTAAAATACCGATATCTAATTTTTCCAAAGGAATGAAAATGCAATTAAACTTATGCATTTCTATTTCACATCATCCGGACTTATTGTTGTTAGATGAAATAACTAGTGGCCTTGATCCTCTTATGCGACGAAAAGTATTGCGACTAATTAAAAAATATGTAGATCAAAACGACTGTGCAGTAATCATTACCACTCATAATTTGAATGATGTTGTAGAAATCTGTACTCGTTTTGACTTGCTAGATCATGGAAAAATCATTTTGGAAAAAAGCATGCAAAACTTTGGGGCAGAAAACCTTGAGGAACTATTTGAAGAGACAGTAAAAAAGGTGAATTTAGGTGAATAAATATGCTTGGATTAATGTTAAAAGATTATTATCAGCTGTGTGATAAGTGGTTCAAAAAGATATATTTGTTAGGTGTAGCTTTTTCTTTAATTATAGCCACAATTTTTCTAAAAAGTGATAGTTGGATAGTAGCAACATTGATATCAATGTTAATGATTAATAGCATTCAATCACTCTTTCTATCCGATAATAAAAACAACTGGATAAATTTTTTAACAACTTTATCTATAAAAAAATCTATAAGTGTTCTTGCAAGGTATTTATTTGTTATCATTGTCTGTGCTGTAACTGCTATACTGAATGGGTTATTTTTGCTAGTGATATCATTATTTTCTAAAGGTATTACTATTGAAAGTATAATGATTGTTCCTATTTGCTTGTTTACAGTTTCAATAATCTATATATCTTTTATTCTTCCTTTTTTATATGCTTTTCAGCAAAACGGACTAACTGTTGGTGTGTTACTGATTTTAGGGATAGCTTTTGTAAGTATTCGTTTTTTTGGTATTTTGTCTAAAATAAAAAAATTAATTTTACTAGATTCTAAAACTGAATTAATACTTCTTGTCGCTCTTGCTTTAATTATAACTGTTGCTTTGTCATACAGTATTGCCTATGTAATTAGTTTAATTAGAGAGGAAAAATAAATATGAAATTTAGACATACAATACTATATTGGATTTTCGCATGGGGGGGATTACTTGTATTAGCGATCCTAAGAGTATTTAAAACATTCACAATTCTGCCTAATTCTGATCGCATTTCAAAAGGAATTCCTGTTGATATAGTAGCACCTACCTTTGGAATCTTGCTATGTTTGGTAGTTTTTATATCAGCTTTAGGAAGTTACCTAGTATTCTTTGTATTTAACAAAATCAAACGGTTGAACCTTACATTCTTACCTCAATTTAAAACAAAGGTATATGACATTTATCTATCTTCATATATTGTATATAATTTACTATATGTCATTTATATCTACTTATATGAAAAAACAGCAACCAACTTTCAAATAAATATTTTTAGCTTACTGCTTGGGACTTTTATCAGCTTTCTAATATTTAACTATCTTAGAAAGCAAAAAATATCTTTAAAAAATAATATGGAATTTTCAAGTACCATTCTTTTAATAAATATTATCACACCTATATATAGCTTGATTTTTTTATAGGTTATCATGCGATTTTATAAAAATAAACCAGCCAATATAACAAAAATACCCTAGAGCCACTAGTCCAACCCAAAATAATTTACGTTCAAATATCGTAATTATAGCAGGCACTATTGTACATATAACATAGATAACCCCAATTGATACTTTTGAAAATCTACTCATGTTCTTTGCCTCCGTTAAATTTCATAATGTATAAAGTAACCTTGAAATTATCATTGTGAAGCGCTGATTTCATACTCTCTGTTCTAATTAATTAGACAATTTTTCAACAGTAAAAGACCACCTCTCAATCATAGTATACTAAATAATGAGAGATTAAAACTCGTGTTTCACTATCAATAACTTCTAAAAATTGCTCCCTAAATATTGGATAGTCTATCCAGAGACCTCTGCAAGTCGTTTAAACTCCTTGCATTGTATTGCGTGTATATACTTTGCGGGCGTACTCTTCTTCACTCTTTGCCCCTTTGGTAATTAAATAAAATGAATGGTCTTCTAAACGCTTAATACTATCAGGCTTAACCACAAACTTATTTACACTTCTGACCGTGCCTCGTGCCGCTTTGGTATCAATGCGGGCAAATATGCCCCCTTTATCTTCGGTCATGATTGTTTTGTCGAAATCCTCATAAGTTCCGACTAGATTCGCGACATAATCAGCACTTTCGGGGTCATTTGAACGCCCTAGCATAAAGGTATTTACATTATCTCTGATTCGTTTGTCTAAGCCCGGACCATTCGTGTTTAAGTCTTCCATAGACTGAACACCTAAAACCGCTCCAAACTTAGCGCTACGCGCCTTTGCCAGCACATCTATAATCTTATCATTGGCATAACTGCCCCACTCGTCAAAAAAGCCTACCGCGCCTTTAAAATCGCCCTTATTAAACTTTTGCGTAACTGCGGTTGCTACATCACTAACCACAAAACGCCCTAATTTTGGTATTAATGAACCATAATTATTGCTATTGAAGCTAAATAAAATCACGTCGCTTGTATCTAAGAACCTTGTCATATCAATACTATTTTCTGTCTCACTCAACTTATATCCTAAATCAGATATAACCAGTAACTCTATTTGAACCTTTAAGCCGTATATGTTTTTCATAACGTTAACTTCGTTTTCTTTAAACGTCTTAAAGTCTTCATCATCAAAATTTTCTTTCTCAAAAAATAGTTTTGTATACTCCTTCGCTTTTTCGCTTAGATCATAAACAACTACCTTTTTATCAACGTATTTTACTTCTTCTTTCTTTTCAGCTCCTACAAGCCCTGTATCTCCTGTTTTTCCGCCTTTTGGTTTAACTTTTTGCTTAACCGTTATTTCACGCTTCGTACTATCTGATTTTAGCGTTTTCCAAATATTATCAAAGTTTAGATACTCTAATAACGTTGGTAAATCGCGCTTTATTTGGTAAGCGTCCATAAACTTAATCACTTTTAGCAACATGTTATCACTAACATTCTTATAAAATGGCTCGCTCCAGTCAAAAACGCTCATTAATCTTTCTTCAACCCCTGACGGCGCACCATTTTTTATCGGGTTATATGTCGTTTCTGTGTTGTCCGAAAAAACTTTAAATTTCCGCCCGTATTTCTTGGCCAACTTTCCTAAATCATGTTCAATTTGTGGGTCGCCTTTGGCTTCCACATAAATTACAGGCAAACCAACTTTCATACACGTTTCTGCTTGTGCCAACATAGCTACTGTTTTACCTGAACCCGTTGTACCTTGTATTAATTCATGCGTGAACAACTGTTTTAGCGGTAATTCTACCGCATTACCTTTTATATCAATTCCAAAATAAATATCGTTCTTCTTCTTCTCGCTCTTTCTCCACTTTTCTTGCTGTTTATTCGTTATACTCTCGCGCTTGTTGAAAATCTTTTGAAATTGATTAGATTTCAAAAATTTGTCTTGGCTATCTTCTTTCGTTTTAACGAAATAATTTTCCCGTAGTTTATTAATTACTAGCGCAACGATAAAAGCTACTGCAATACCTAACACGATTTCCAGTACATAGCTTTGCCACGTGATTTCAAAAGCTTTTCCATGATTAAAAACGTTCTCCACTATCTGCATTAATTTTGCAGGGAACATATTTTTGTAAATACCCAAAAACTGAAATAATGCCGTGACTTTAAACTTCATCAACAGTAAAACAAATACAATTAGACTAATTCCACTAACTAATGGCAACCACTTCATTTTTTTAAAAGCGACTGCAAGCCCGCCAACCAAAAAACTAACGATTAAAGCGGGTAAAAACAGCCCTAGCGCGATTAATAGTACCATGCCACCTATCAAAACACCTGCAAAGATTCCAATTTCACGATCTGTATTACTTTGTCCGTTTCCGCCTTTTTGGTTGTCATTATCTGGATAATCAAACATTTTCACTACCCCCCAACATCTCATCAAGGTTACCAAAAGTAACCTCTATTCCCACCTCTGCCGCACATTTTGCAACTAATCGGCGTACATTCAACGATTGATATAAATAAACAATATGCGTGTACTGTCCTGCCTCAATCAATTTTTTATAATTAAGCAACTTCTTCTTTATCCGCGCGGGGGTCTTTCTTGTTAACTCAACTTCTACTGCCTGTCTTGTTTCTTCTGTCTCTATTACAAAATCAGGCAAATTTTTTAATTCTCTTCTATCCTGTCCAATGTCACTAACTACATTCACTAACAATTCCCGTTCCGTCTCGAAACTGGCTTCTTTCAAATGTTCCTTATAAAAAATCATGCTCTCGTTTACTAACATACTATGACGAAAAATTGCAAAATTTGGCGCTTTATTATCTCTTGAAAAACCAAAATTTAACTCTCCGACAAACTCACTACCAGCCTTAGTAATTAAAAAAACCGCTTGTCTGATATTTTTAAACTCCGTAACTAAACCGTTCTTTTTTAACTCCTTTACTGCATAATATGCTGTCGTTTTTTTTGAACCTGTCAAACTAACAATCTGCTCTATATTTGCAATTCCCAATCTATCTATTATCTCTAACACTCTCTGTCTTTTTTCTGTTAACCCAATAATCAACTTAAACACCTACCTATATTTTTTATCTATCTGCTCTTGAACTTTTTTTTGACCTACTTTTGAACTTGACCTTGAACCTGCTCTTGATCTTGACTCTTCTCTTGAACTTAATCTTCTGACTTTGAACTCTATTTCTCTTTATCTCACTCTTACTTACTATCTTTTCTTATCTTCTTTTTATCTTACTCACGCTTACTTTTACTTTATATCCTTTGTAGCCAGTCGCCCACTCGAAACTGTACTATCGTAACTACGTGGAGATAGTGCAGTTTCGAGTGGGCGACTGGCGGAAATCTTAGAAATAAAGGAAAAGTAAGCGTGAGTTTTTGAAAGTCACATCAACCAAAATTCAACTAAATTATAAAATAAATTCCACCAAAAATCAAAAAATAGAGTTCAAGGTCAAGTCCTGATGAACTTAGAAACCGTTCATCTAAAACCCCAAAAACAAAAAATTTCAGTTCTTTCAGAACTTCCAATTTTCTATTTTTAGGGTTGCTATTTAACATCAATTTTAATATTTATCTCTCAAAAAAATATGTAATCTCTCTTGTGTTTTATGTTTTGATGAGCTATCAATTGAGCTGGTAGTTCAGGAGGAAGGCAGACTTTCCCTATCTGAATGTATAGAAAGTCTTTT